>Ga0206682_10001937_pt1 | contig 19523 bp, 15 predicted proteins | sample M240m12015metaG_FD_155444 | JGI IMG/M metagenome (GOLD analysis project Ga0206682, IMG submission 155444) | Ammonia-oxidizing marine archaeal communities from Monterey Bay, California, United States - M2 40m 12015 | ecosystem: Environmental > Aquatic > Marine > Intertidal zone | place: USA...
ATGGATCCACATCGATCCTTTTCGAACTCGATAGTGAAAGGTTACAGCGGTGAAGATACTACGGGGGTCGCCCCTTGGGAAAATAACACAATGTCTAAGTTTTCTTTAAATTTAAAATTTTCTTTTTTGTATGGAATCATACGCAATTGTCCAAGCTAGTGGTAAGCAATTTTGGATAGAAGAAAACAAGTTTTATGATTTTGACAAACTCCCTTTAGACCGTGGAGACACTTTTAGTCTAAATCAGATATTACTTGTTAACCAAAACGGTAGTGTTAATGTAGGTAAGCCTTTCTTAGATAGTGATTATATTGTAAAAGCAAAAGTGCTAAGACATCTTTCAGGCCCTAAAATTCGTGTTTATAAAATGAAGCCGAAAAAGAAAACTCGAAAAACTTTCGGTTGTCGAAGAAAGTTAACGCGAGTTCTTATTACTAGCATTTCGAAAAAATAGTTGCTTGCATTGATAAGCAACAAATAAAACTAGATTAGTTATAACTATGGTAAGAGTAAAACGAGGAAATGTTGCCCGAAATAGACGCAAAAAGATCTTAAAATTTGCTAAGGGATTCAAAGGAGCACATTCTCGCCTATTCCGTACAGCAAATGGGCAAGTAATGAAAGCTCTAGTTTATTCCTATGTTGGGCGTAAACGTCGTAAACAAGATTTTAAGAAATTATGGATTTGTCGTGTTAATGCCGCTGCACGTAGTGAGGGTACAAATTATAGTAAATTGAGAAATTCATTAAAAAAATCTTCTATTGGTTTAAATTTAAAAATGCTGGCACAACTTTCAGTGTTAGATAAAAAAACTTTTTCTCAGGTATTAAGAGAAGCTAACGCAATTTAATTTTAGAAAAGTAAATGGCACATAAAAAAGGAGCAGGTAGTACTAAAAACGGACGTGATTCTAATTCAAAGCGCTTGGGAATTAAAGTATATGGGAACCAGCAAACAAAAGCGGGTAGTATCATCGTTCGACAAAGAGGTCTAACTTTCAAACCTGGTAAAGGTGTAAGTGTAGGAAAAGATTATACAATTTTTGCCTTACAAGATGGTGTTGTACAGTTTGAATCCGATAAAAAAACAAAGTTTGTAAATGTTTGTTAAGGAGTCATTCGACTTACTTTGGAACATCTGATTTTAAAATTTAGGTAAAAATGAATTCATTACAACTACAAAAACTTAGAATAAGTGTCAAAGCTTATGAACCAACAATTTTGGATAACTCATGCATTAAAATTGTTGAGGCAGTAACAACAAGTGGTATCAAAGCAGTCGGGCCAATTCCATTACCTACTAAGCTCCGCCGCTATTGTGTTTTAACATCGCCTCATGTAAATAAAGATGCGCGTGATCATTTTGAGATTAGGACACACAAGCGTATTATTGACGTATATAAACCTACAGATAGTACTCTTGAAAACTTAAGAAATTTAGATATTTCTGCAGGTGTTGATGTAGAAGTTAAAAACTTCTAGAAATTAAATATACCATTTCTAAAAAACTTTAGAAGTGGTGTATTTAGCAGAATGGGAAGAAGTTTTCGAAATACCTTGGTATTAGCTGAAAAGTCCTGATTTTCGAGATGTAGCGGTTTACAATCCTTTAATTTATGATCACTTAAAAACAAGCGGTCAGTTATATGGACACTTGGACGATTATTTGAATCCGAATTTTCAGGCCAGTTACATATTTGAGAATTCTCGTGAATCAATAATCCGTAACTATGAGATAAATTCCCCAATAATCGAACCACCTTACAACAAAATGGATATTACTAGTTTTTGTTTATTTTTAAAAGGGTCGAAAAAAAGGTTAATTGTATTAGTAACATTACACTTACTTCCTTTACCATTTAACGTTAAACAAGCCTTTCACCTTGGTGTAGTTTGTTCGAGTGTACGTACGGAGGTTTTAAGAAATAAAATTGAAAATATTTATGCTAGATAGAGAAGAAATACAAAACGAAATAATTGAGATAATACAATAAAAATTTCGCTTAGCCTAAATGTGACCTTGTGAGCAAAACAATCTGAACCCGGATAAGCAAATTCTAAATGCAAATTTCCTGGAGTATTAATGAATTCCACCTTTCCATTTAATAAATCAAGAATTCTTTTCCTCTCTAGTCTTAACCAAACTCATAATTTTGCATTTTGGAGGAGGCCAAATTTTAAATGACTTACAACTTATCTAAATAGTTTAACCTAACAAATTTTACCGATTACCTTATCAACTAAACAAGTTATATGGATTGCAGTGGAAGTTGTTAAAACTAATAACAAACGGGGTATCTATTTAACTGAGATTTCTCCATAGCGAGTATCTAGGATATCTTCAAAGAGTTAAAACACAAATTGCAGTCCGTTAAATGTAAAAGAAGAGCTTTGCAAAAATGCAAAGCTCTTCTTTTATCCTTAAGCTAATAAAACTTAACCAAGAATTCTAATTAGTAACGCTCACCTTCTGGCTTAGCTACTGGTGCGTATGCTTCGATTGTGTAAACTAGCTTACGACCAACAGACTCTTGACGAACTAGGCGGAAACCTGGCTCGTATGCAGGACGCTGAACGATGAATGCAGTTACACATGACTCAGTACCACGTGCGTTATCGAAACCTGCTACCTTAACGTAGAAGTTTGGCTTAGCCTTACGACACATGTTGATCTCGAAAAGAATCGCAGCTGGATCTTTGATATCGAATAGAGGAAGACCCCACATTTCCCAGTAGTTGTTACGAGGGTGCGGATCATCAGTGTACTCGATAGATACAGCCCAAGACTTATCGATACAGTATTGGATCTGCTTAGTGATTTGCTCGTCAGTTAGGTCAGGAAGAAAAGAAAAACATCCTTGAGTTAGTTTCATTGTGTACTCCTTAAATGAAAATTAATGATTTAGTTTGCATAGAACTGATAATTATATAATTACCAGTCCTAAAAAGAAAGTGCGTGCTTTAGATGCTAAAAAGCTTCTAAATTATACGTTTGCAGTTGCAGTTTCAGCGAAATCTGCAGTATCTGTAGACGCGTAGTTGAAAGTAATATCCTTCCAAAGATCTAGAGCAGTCTGTAGAGGACCACAAGACTTAGCTGCATCTCTTAGAATTTGAGGACCTTCAGCAATGTAATCACGACCTTCGTTACGAGCTAGAACCATACACTCAAGAGCTACACGGTTAGCAGTTGCACCAGCCTGGATACCATCTGGGTGACCAATTGTACCACCACCGAACTGAAGTACTACGTCATCACCTAGGTAGTTAATTAGTTGGTGCATTTGACCACAGTGGATACCACCAGAAGCTACTGGTACACACTTACGTAGAGAAGCCCAATCTTGTGCGAAGAATAGACCTTCAGGTAGACAAACCTCAGACTTAGTATCTAGAAGAGTGTTGTAGAAACCTTTAATCATTAGAGGATCACCTTCAAGCTTACCTACTACAGTACCTGCGTGAATGTGGTCAACACCTGACATACGCATCCACTTACAGATTACACGGAAGTTCATACCGTGGTTCTTCTGACGAGAGTAAGTTGAGTTACCTGCACGGTGAAGGTGAAGGATAACATCGTTACGACGACACCAGTAAGCCATTGATTGAATAGCTGTGTAACCGATTACAAGGTCAATCATTACAATAATTGAACCTAGTTCACAACAGAAGTCTGCACGCTCGTACATATCTTCCATAGTAGCAGCAGTAGCGTTAAGGTAGTGACCCTTAACCTCACCAGTCATTGCAGCAGCGTGGTTAACACCTTCCATTGAGTAAAGGAAACGCTCACGGTAACGCATGAATGGCTGAGAGTTAATGTTCTCATCATCCTTAAGGAAATCTAGACCACCTTTAAGACCTTCGAATACTACACGACCGTAGTTCTTACCAGAAAGACCTAGCTTAGGCTTAACTGTAGCACCTAGAAGTGGACGACCGAACTTATCCATACGCTCACGCTCTACAACTACACCTGTAGCTGGACCTTGGAAAGTCTTAAGAAGTGCGTAAGGGAAACGCATATCTTCTAGACGAAGAGCTTTAACAGCCTTAAAACCGAAGATGTTACCGATGATAGATGCTGTTAGGTTAGCTAGAGATCCTTCCTCGAAAAGGTCGATATCGTAAGCAACGTAACAGAAGTAAGTATCTGCAGCAGAAGGTACTGGATCTACACGGTACGCCTTAGCACGGTAAAGGTCACATGCAGTTAGTAGATCTGTCCATACAACAGTCCATGTTGCAGTTGAAGACTCACCAGCTAGTGCAGCTGCTGCTTCTACAGGGTCTACACCTGGTTGTGGAGTACAACGGAATAGAGCTAGAAGATCAGTTTCCTTGATTGAGTAATCAGGATCCCAGTAACCCATTTTTGCGTAAGGGATTACACCTGATTCGTAACGTTCACTTTTAATACGAGTACGTGATTCTACAGCTTGAGACATGAAAACCTCCTGGTTTAAAGTTTTGGTAAAAAATTGCTGGATTATATATTTCTCCACTTACTACATAAAATAGTAGAAGAAATATAAAAAGCAAAATAAAATAATTTATTCCTTTTATCTTATAGAATAAAATATCACAAACACTCCCTACTAAATTACAAACTTTACTTATGTAATACATAAGTATATTTAATATTACAATTAATATCAATACTAAGGACTCTTTTCTCCTTATTAGCTACTACTTAAATCCTGAAAAAGATGGAACAGTAACTAGTTCTCTTAAGGCTTCTTCGGTACTTGCTAGGACATCTGAATCGCTAGAATGTGCCCGACCCGGTACTTTGTACTATTTAGAATGAAAAGATAATCAAAATTATATAAATTATAAAATGAATTTTTTGCTTCTAATGTCTCCTAACAATTTAAAAATGAGTTTTAGACAATTTTGGAAAAAGCGTTTATTATAAAATAACGGAGAAAGCTGCGACTAATTAATACTTAGCCATAGTACCTTACAAGTGCCAGGATCCAGATTTGAACTGGAGACACGAGGATTTTCAATCCACTGCTCTACCAACTGAGCTATCCCGGCATACATTATCTATAATAATTTAAATTAATGTTTTTTGTCAAATCTAAAATAAATGTTAAACATTTCACGAAATACTATTCTAAAAAAATTAGCTAATTTACAATTAGCTATCAGTTTACTTTTGACAATAGGTTTGGTTGTTGCTTTAGGAACAATAATAGAGCAAGATCAGACTTTAACATTTTATAAAGAAAATTACCCAGAAACAAATCCAATTTTTAATTTTTTAACATGGAAACTTATTATATTTTTATCTTTAGATAAGTTATATACCGCGTGGTGGTTTCTATTGTTACTATTACTCTTTGCGGGGTCTCTTTTAGCTTGTACTTTTACGACACAACTACCATCCATTAAGACGTTCAAACTTTGGAAATTTGTTACCAAGCAATCCCAGTATAAAAGTCTGACTGTAAATGACATGACTCAATCAGGTTTATCAAACACCATCGCCTACAATTGTAACAATAACCGTTATCATTTTTTTCGTCAAAACAGAAAAGGGTACGGTTATTCAGGTTTATTAGGTCGACTTGCTCCTGTTGTTGTTCACGGGAGTATCATTTTGTTACTGTTAGGGTCAACAATTGGATCATTAGGAGGTTATAACGCACAAGAAATTATTCCTGTTGGGGAAGTTTTCCATATACAGAATTTAACTAAATTTGGGAATACTACTTACGTACCACAAGATATAGTCTGTCGTATAAATAATTTTTGGATTACGTACACAAAGGAGCTTAAAACCGATCAATTTTATTCAGATTTATCTGTATTGAACGACAACGGAAAAGAGCTAAAAAGAAAAACTGTTTTTGTTAACGAACCGTTAATTTATAAAGATATTGTTTTATATCAAACGGACTGGGATATCGTTGGTCTTAAATTACGTTTAGATGAAAAAAGTGTTTTTCAAGTTCCACTGAAGAGAATAAACAAAGAGGGTAACCGTTTTTGGTTTGGTTCTATAAGGCTTGATGATGGGGTTAAAAAGGCTTTAACAGTTGTTATAAAAGATCTACGAGGTCAGTTGTTCCTATACGACGCAGATGGTAAATTACTTCAAGAAGTATCGATTGGGGAATCGTTTAAAACTCGCGAAAGTGGAGAAATAAAATTTCTTGATTTTATAACAAGTACAGGACTTCAAATAAAATCAGACCCTGGTATATCCGTTGTATATTTTTCGTTTCTATTACTTATGCTTAGCATTTATGTCAGTTTCTTCACTTATTCACAAATTTGGTTTATTGAGGCGAAAAATAATCTAATTGTTGGGGGTAAATCAAACCGTGCAGTATTATTTTTTCAACAAGAATTTCGACGAATTATTCAAAGATCTCGTACGAGTTTCCGCTAAGAAGTACTTATTTAAAGATAAATTCTCGATAGCATCGTTTAAATAAACGTCTATAATTATTAACTAGTTAGTTTGTTAATAGTAGTAATTTAATTTTTTAGTTTATGAAGCGCTGGTTTCTATTTTTTCTTACATTTTTAACTTTTGCAGGAACACCAAATCTTGCCGCTGCAGACGTCAGTGGTTTAGTTCCGTGTAAAGATTCTGCTGTTTTTAAGCGTCGTCTAGATGGAAGTGTTAAAAAACTTTCGGGTCGTTTAGAGAATTATGAAGAAGGTACACCCGCTTATCTTGCCCTACAAGCTCAAATTGATCAGACTAAGGCACGTTTTGATAAGTATGGAAAACAAGGGCTCCTTTGTGGTGCAGATGGTTTACCACATTTAATCGCTGATGGTAGACCAAGTCACGCAGGGGAATTTGTTTTACCTGGTATTGGCTTCTTATATATCGCCGGTTGGATCGGTTGGTCTGGTCGTAGTTACCTACAATTTTCTAAAAAAACAGATAAGCCAAACGAAAACGAAATCATTATCAACGTACCTGTAGCTATTGGTATGATGTCTGCAAGTTTTATTTGGCCATTAGCAGCTTGGAAAGAACTAGTATCTGGCGATCTTCTAGTACCAAGCGATGAAGTGACAGTATCACCTCGTTAATCTCGGCTTTTTTTTTATTAAATAACTATAACCATGGATAAAAATCTACTGACTTACCTTTCAACAGCTCCTGTTTTAATAACAGCTTGGATGAGCTTTACAGCTGCGTTTATTATCGAAATTCAGCGTTATATGCCTGATACTCTTTCTTTAGCGGCATATTAAGATTAGTAAACCTATAAATCTAGTTTTACTAGAGAGAAAAAAAGGAGGACATTTAGGTCCTCCCTTTTTTTCTTCAAATTTTTTGCTTATTAATAGCAAAGCAATTTTGCTTACAATGAACGTGACTATTCAAAAACAACAAATTGGGGATAGACAAATTAATACAACCATTTTTTCGAAAGTAATGTATAAAACGTCATTCAGTAACAAGAAAGATAGTCAGTTTCTTTTTAGCGTTGATATTTTAAAAGATGATGTTCGAAAAGAGTTGTTATTAATAACAATTAAACGGTTAGAAGAACTTTACCTTACTATTAATTCCAAACCCAACCCGTCTTATTTTATTCAGAAAAAAGGGAAAATGCTTTTTTTTGAATGCCTAAAACGTGTTTGCGACGATTTTCTGACCAAAAATTACGGGTGCAATATTAGAGTTAATGCTACCTCTTTAAAAACTTGTTTATATACAAAAAATCTTTTAAGAGATAATGACATACTTTTTAAAGTACCTTTATATTCATTAATGGATCCAAACTCCCCAAACTTCCGCTCAATATACTATCCCATTTACAATTCGGCCTCAAACAGTTTCATTGAGGCTCTCATTGATAATTTAGTTTTAGAAATTAGTAACTGTGTGGTCTATTTTAGTCTTGTAAAATTTTCTTCTGTTTATAAATTCCGACAAATTTTATATCGATCAAAATTTTTATCATTACGCAATTTAGAGCGCTTTAGAAATAATTTAAATTGGCAAATATACACACAAAATTACATACAACGACCTATAGACCTTTATAACAATAGGTATGGAATTTCGATTTTAAAGACGAGTGGTATCTACTGCCGTGTGATTTATGCAAATCGAGTTAAAGAAATTGCTTCACTTAAAAATTTACCTTTAGCTACAATTGTTTTAGTTGAAGTGAGCGATTTTTTTATCAGTCGTTTCGAGGAAACTTTATTTGTTGTTAGTAAGAGTGCCCGTTTTGTTCTAACTTCTGTACTGGGACAAGTTATTGGACTAATTTGGCGTGGAGTAATTGAAGGTTTAAAAAAATAGTGATTAATTTTTGTTCTGCTAGGTATAAGAATATGAAATAGGATATGTTATCCTATTTATATATATATATATATATCTTATCTTGTAGAACGTAGCAGCGACATAATTATGAATGCTCTTATTGGTTACATCTTATTAATGACACTAATGTTTAGTTTAGCTGCAGGGCTTTACTATGGCCTAAAAACAATCAGACTTATCTAGTTTGGCGAAATTTCAAAGGTTAGGAATTTTTCTTAATTTCTTTTAACCAGTGGACTTTTCCCAGTCTAATAGACGAGCCCTATGCTATTTAACTTAATAGGGTTCGCTTAAACTCGATATTAGATTAAAAATCTTTGTTATTTTGTTAAGAACCTAATTTTTCGAGACACCTACTTTGCACTTCCTGCAAAGAGGTTATTTAAGCAAACAATAATTTATGAATACTTATACCGAAAAAAATTCTAATCTTATTTTTTACATTGATGGCTCTAGAAGGCTTAGTAATATTTTTTGGTCCGCTGCTGTAAGTTTAGGTGGTCTTGGTTTTTTTCTTACCGGTGTATCTAGCTTTCTCAAAACTAATTTAATATTTTTTTCCGATTCTTCTGAGATTTCATTTATTCCACAAGGGATAGTTTTGGTCTTCTATGGTACTGTTGGTTCTATATTAGGAATTTTTATAGCTTTGACAGCTTGGTGGAATGTAGGTTCTGGTTATAACGAATATAATCGAGATCTTAAAGAGGTAAAGCTCTATAGGAAGGGATTTCCTGGTAAAACTCGAGAATTGCTTTTTACTTTTCCTTTTGAAGAAATAAAGTCCATTAAAATGCGAATCAAAGAAGGTATAAATCCTAAACGCCAACTGCTTCTTTGCTTAACGGATAGTCGAGAAATACCTTTGACAGGAGTTGAAGAACCACGTGCACTTAATAAAATTGAGGATGAAGCTATCACAATAGCTAAATATTTAAATGTTTTCCTGGAAACTGAATAAAAATAGGGCGAACGACGGGAATCGAACCCGCGAATGCTGGAACCACAACCCAGTGCCTTAACCACTTGGCTACGCTCGCCTAACCATATATAACTATGATACCATACACCAGACCAATTTTGTGATCCTCTGCTAAAAATTTCGTATTAATTAATATTTTGAGGAATCAGGGGACCTGTGCATTGCCCTTCACACCCTAACACAAGAAATACCAAGGCTATAACAGGAATACGATAAAGAAAGTGCATATTGGCTAAAAGTAATCTTTGCAGATCCTTAATACCGACAATGTTCGTTTTTAAAATAGTTTAAGTGGATATTTTTAATGAGAAACTCCTAATCGTTGATTCTGACGAAAATCTACAACAGATATTAAAAACAAGGTTTACTAAACTTGGTTTTAATGTTTTTTCCGCATTTAATGGTGAACTTGCGTTAGCAATTTTTGACGAAGAACAGCCTGATCTAGTAATCTTAGATGTAATGTTACCCAAACTAGATGGGTATGAAGTATGTAGAGTGATTCGTAAAAAGTCACAGACTCCAATCCTTATATTAACATCTTTAAGTGACACAACAGATTGTGTTATGGGGTTAGAGTTAGGAGCCGATGATTATATTATAAAACCCTTTTCACCAAACGAACTCGAAGCCAGATTATACGCCGCCTTAAGGCGCTCGCGTAACCATATACAAGCAATACCTAAAAAAAGTAAATTTTTAACTATAGGTAATTTAGTTATTGATACTAATAAAAAGCAAGTAGTTAAAAATAGCCGCACGATTAAGTTAACAAGTATTGAATTTAGTCTTTTGGAACTTCTAATAGAAAATGCTGGTAAAAAACTTTCTCGTTTAACCATTTTAGATAATATTTGGGGTTACACTCCTGAACGATATGTTGATAATAGGATTGTAGATGTTCATATTTCACGTCTTCGATCAAAATTAGAGGAAAATTCGAGTAGTCCAGACCTCATTTTAACAGTTCGGGGAACTGGTTATATGTTCCAAGACTATTCTTAATCTTATAGAAATTACCAAGTATTTTTAATTTATTTTTAGTTAAATTCTGTAATAGCAAAAGGCCTAAACCTGTAAAAAGACGTTGTTAATAACAGCAGCCTGTTTATATGTGTTAAAACTTCAATTAGATAACTATCGATGCTTAGTACAAAGAAGAATGTTTATAAATACCTATTACCAAATTTATTAGAAACGCAGCGGATAAGTTTTTGCTGGTTTTTAGAACTGGGCTTTATTCAAGAATTAGAAAACTTTTCTGCTATAAGAGATTATCTTGATGAGTTAGAGTTAAATTTATCGGCCAAATTTTATAAAATAAGACACCCAAAGTATAGTCTTGCCGAATCAAAGCGGCGTGATACAACGTATAGTGTACGTATTTATACTTTAGTCCAGTTGGTTTATCTAAATAATTTGAGTGAAACAACGGAGAATGAAGTTTTACTCTGCGATGTTCCTTTAATGACAAATGAGGGAACTTTTCTCGTGAATGGTATTGAACGTATTATTATTAATCAAATTGTTAGAAGTCCGGGAATCTATTATAAAACAGACACTGATAAACAAAATTTCCGATTCTATACAGCCAGTCTTATTTCTAATAGGGGTACTTGGGTAAAATTTGAAATAGATAAGGACGATTTTATTAATGTAAAAATAGATAAAGCGAAAAAAATCTCGGCTTATATTTTCTTAAAAGCTGTGGGTCTCAGTGACGAAGATATTTTTAGTCATCTTAAGCATCCCGAATACTTTCAAAAAACTTTTAAAGAATACGAATCCATTTCTCTAGAAGATACATTTTTAGAAGTCCATAATAAGCTTAGACCAGGTGAACCAGCAACTTTTAAGGCTGGGCAACAAATTTTATATTCACGTTTTTTTGATCCAAAACGTTATGATTTAGGACGCGTTGGTCGTTACAAGATTAATACTCGCTTAAATCTGGATATCGAAAAAAATATTCATATTTTGACATCAAAAGATGTTCTTTACATTATTGATGAGTTAATTAATTTCAGGTTGGCTCCAACGGTTGAAGATGATATCGATCATTTAGGTAATAGAAGAATTCGATCTGTTGGTGAACTTTTACAAAACCAAATCCGAATTGGTTTAAATCGACTGGAACGAATTGCTCAGGAACGTATGACAATTTGTGAACAAAAATATTTACGTGTCAATGTTTTAGTCAATCCAAAGCCATTAGTATCGGCAATTAGAGAATTCTTTGGTTCAAATCCACTTTCCCAATTTATGGACCAGACCAACCCATTAGCGGAATTAACTCACAAAAGACGTTTATCCGTTTTAGGCCCTGGAGGGATTACTCGGGATCGTGCAGGTTTTGCTGTAAGAGATATTCACCCTAGTCAATATGGTCGTATATGTCCGATTGAGACTCCTGAAGGACCTAATGCAGGACTTATAGGTTCCTTATCAACTTATGGACGAGTAAATTCCTATGGTTTCATTGAAACACCATTTTACAAAGTTAAGGAAGGTAAGGTTTTAGACGAGTCATTTCCGATTTATCTAGATGCTACAAGTGAAGATAAATATCGTTTAGCAGCGGGTGATTTAGAAACTAATGACGAAGGTTTAATCCAAAATTCAAACGTACCTGTACGTTATCGTAAAGAACTCGTACAAGTAAAAACAGTAGACGTTGATTACATTGCTGTCTCACCGATTCAAGTTGTCTCTTTAGCAACAGCACTTATTCCATTTTTGGAACATGATGATGCTAACCGAGCACTTATGGGTTCAAATATGCAGCGACAATCAGTACCTCTTTTATATCCTCAAGCACCTTTAGTTGGAACTGGTTTAGAAGGACAAACCGCTCGTGATTCGGGAATGACTGTTTTAAGTGTAAGTTGCGGTAAAGTAACCCAATTAAAAGATAATAAAGTTATTGTTAAAGATAAGAATCACACAAATTTTACTTACAGTTTAGTTAAGTATCAACGCTCAAACCAAGATACTTGTATTAATCAACGTCCCTTAGTTTTTGTTAACGAAAAGGTAACCGTTGGTCAAGTAATTGCTGATGGTGCTTCGACAGAAGGCGGTGAATTATCTGTAGGTCAGAATATTTTAATTGCTTATATGCCTTGGGAAGGGTATAACTACGAAGATGCTTTTGTTGTTAGTGAGCGTTTACTTTATGACGATTTATATACTTCGTTACACATTGAAAAATTTGAGATTGAAATCCGCCAGACAAAGTTGGGAATGGAAGAAGTTACAAGAGACCTTCCAAATGTTAGTGAACATTCAATTAGAAATCTGGACAAAAATGGTGTAGTTAAAATTGGTACATGGGTGGATTCTGGTGATATTCTAGTGGGGAAATTAACACCAAAAGGGGAATCAGACTATCCTCCTGAAGGTAAACTTTTGCGTGCAATTTTTGGGGAAAAATCTCGTGATGTTAGAAATACCTCATTAAAATTGCCTCATGGTACGTGTGGTCGTGTATTAGATGTGAAAATATTTTCGCGCAATAATAGGGATGACCTCCCTCCAGGCACAGATGAAATCTTAAAAGTTTATATAGCCCAAACACGACGTATTCAAATTGGTGATAAAATGGCAGGTCGACACGGAAATAAAGGTATTATTTCGAAAATCTTACCAAGACAAGATATGCCTTACTTACCTGATGGTACACCGGTGGACATCTTGTTAAACCCGTTAGGTGTACCTTCGCGAATGAACGTAGGGCAATTATTTGAATGCATGCTAGGCCTAGCTGCAGACAACTTAGATGTTCGTTTTAAAGTGGTCCCATTCGACGAAATGCATGGGCCGGAAGCTTCAAGGGCACTAGTAAATAAAAAATTAAAAGAAGCTGCTATTACAAAGGATTGGATATTTTCTTCACAGTATCCTGGTAAAATGGTTTTAAGAGATGGTCGTACTGGTCAAAATTTTGAGAACCCGATAACTGTTGGCTGCGCTTACATGCTAAAACTAGTACACCTTGTAGATGATAAAATCCATGCTCGATCGACGGGGCCGTATTCTTTAGTCACACAACAGCCATTAGGCGGTCGAGCTCAGCAAGGTGGTCAAAGACTTGGTGAAATGGAGGTGTGGGCACTCGAGGCGTTTGGTGCCGCGTATACACTTCAAGAATTGTTAACGATCAAATCTGACGATATGCAAGGTCGTAATGAAACTTTAAATGCAATTGTAAAAGGCTTACCAATACCACGCCCAGGAATACCTGAATCCTTTAAAGTTTTAATGCGAGAACTACAGGCTTTATGTTTAGATGTCGCCACATATAAATTGGATGTCTATCAAAACAACGGTTTGAAAGACTATGAAATTAATTTAATGGGGGAATCTCAAGATACATTAGAAAACCAATTTATTTAAAACAAAAAAACCGTTTTCAGTAACTTACTATTTATTATGTTTCAGACAGAAAGGTCGTTTGACTATGTAAAAATCAACCTAGCATCCCCATCTCGAATTAGGAGTTGGGGTGAACGAGTTTTAACCAGTGGTGAATGTGTTGGAGAAGTTACAAAACCAGAAACGATAAATTATCGGACCTTAAAACCCGAAATGGGCGGGCTTTTTTGTGAACGTATCTTCGGGCCTGTGAACGATTGGGAATGCCATTGTGGTAAATATAAACGAGTTAGATATAAAGGAATCGTATGTGAACGGTGTGGAGTGGAAGTTATTGAGTCTAATGTAAGGCGACACCGTATGGGTTTTGTAGAACTCGCTTCCTCCGTAACTCATGTTTGGTATGTAAAAGGTAGACCTAGTAAAATAGCGTTAATTTTAAATATTTCTTTAAAAGAATTAGAACAAATTGTTTATTTTAATTCTTATGTTGTATTGGATCCTGGAAAAAGTGATGAACTTTCTTACAAACAATTACTTGTAGAAACAGATTGGCAAGTTTTTGATGCTACACGCACTGATACAAGTGACATTGAAATTGCTATTGGTGCGGAAGCTATTAAAACTCTTCTTACACAAATAAATTTAGAGAATGAATCTCGCGAATTAAGATTAACAATCCCTTCCGTAAAGGAACCTGATAGAGAAAAATTAATTAAACGCTTGAGAGTTATTGACCAGTTTATAGCTTCTGGAGCCCAGCCCTCTTGGATGGTTCTAGATATTATTCCTGTATTACCTCCTGATTTAAGACCCATGGTTCAACTAGACGGTGGTAGATTCGCGACATCAGATTTAAATGATTTATATCGTCGGGTAATTAACCGAAATAATCGTTTAGCACGACTACAAGAAATTATGGCCCCGGAACTGATTATTCGAAATGAAAAACGAATGTTACAAGAGGCGGTAGATGCACTTATCGACAATGGAAAACGCGGTAGAGCTGTTTTTGGTTTAAACAATCGTCCTTTAAAATCCTTATCAGATATTATTGAAGGGAAGCAAGGTCGCTTTCGCCAAAATTTGTTAGGAAAACGTGTTGATTATTCAGGGCGTTCAGTGATTATTGTAGGGCCTGAATTGAAATTGAATCAGTGCGGTTTACCTCGTGAAATGGCTATTGAACTTTTCCAACCTTTCGTTATCCATAGATTAATTTATGAAGGGCTAGTGAATAACATTAAAGCTGCAAAAAATATTATTCAAAATAATGAGGCTTTAGCTTGGGAAATATTAGAACAAGTAATGTCAGGGCACCCAATCCTATTAAACCGTGCTCCAACATTGCATAGATTGGGTATCCAGTCTTTCGAACCGATACTCGTTGAAGGTCGAGCAATAAAACTTCACCCATTAGTTTGCCCTGCGTTTAATGCTGATTTTGATGGGGATCAGATGGCTGTTCATATTCCCTTGTGTCTCGAAGCGCAAAGTGAAGCACGTATGCTAATGTTAGCCCCAAATAATTTTTTATCCCCTGCAACAGGAGACCCGATTCTTACACCGAGTCAAGATATGGTGCTTGGGTGTTATTATTTAACAGCAAACAATCCGACAGAACAAACAGTAACGGATCAATATTTTGCCGATTTCGATGACGTAATAATTGCCTATAAACAATCTATTTTACAATTACACACTTTTGTATGGGTTCGTTATAAACCATCTAGCCAAATGGAATATGAGTCTTTGCTAAAATCAAACTTTATCGAAAAACAAATTGGAAACCGTATTATATGCCTCAATCAAGAATGCCAGATCAAAAAAGACTTAGACAATAATGTATTGCAGATTTACTTAAAGACTACACCAGGGCGAATTTTATTAAACCAATCATTTGAAGATAACTAAAAACTTATTAATGTAGTAAGGCTGACCATGAGTAAAGAAGTTAACAGTAAACTTGCCTTTTCTAACGAGGTAATAAATAAAAAAAAGTTGCAACGGTTAATGTACTTAACCTTTCATAACTACGGAGTATTACGATCTGCTCTTATTGCGGATAAGGTTAAAAATCTAACCTTTCATTATGCAACGATGTCAGGAATTTCATTAAGTGTCGAAGATCTTCGTGTTCCTTATCGAAAACGAAATTTAATCGGTTTAACAAACGATGAAGTCGATACAACAGAGCAAAATTATGGTAGTGGTACTATTACAACAGTAGAACGGTTCCAAAAAGTTATTGATATTTGGAATAATGCTAATAACACATTAAAAGACGAAGTTTTAACCTACTTTCGAGAAAGTGATCCCTTAAATCCCCTGTATATAATGGCCTTTTCTGGGGCACGTGGAAACATTTCGCAAGTTAGACAACTAGTTGGTATGCGAGGCCTTATGGCGGACCCTCAAGGCCAAATTATCGACCTACCAATTAAAAGTAATTTTCGGGAAGGACTAAGTGTTACGGAATACATTATTTCTTCTTATGGGGCACGAAAAGGTCTCGTTGACACGGCTCTTCGAACTGCAGATTCTGGTTATTTAACTAGACGATTAGTTGATGTAGCACAAGATATTATTGTTCGTGAAGAGGATTGCATTACTTATGCTAGTTTGTCCTTAGATGACCTATTTAAAAAATACAAAACAGATCTTGGGTTGGAAGATCGACTTACTGGGCGCTTATTAGCAAAACCTTTAAACATAAGCGAGATAAATAAAACTTTACCCACTAATCTCGAAATAACTAGTGCTGTAGTTCAACAGATCAAAAAATATAATCTAACTGATGTTGAAGTGCGTTCTCCTTTAACATGTGATGCATTACGTTCAGTTTGTCGTAAATGTTATGGTTGGCACTTATCGTATTCCAAATTAATTGACCTCGGAGAGGCTGTAGGTATTCTTGCTGCTCAATCCATTGGCGAACCTGGGACTCAATTAACGATGCGTACATTCCATACCGGAGGTGTATTTTCTGGTGATTTAACAAAACAAATTCGCGCTCCTTTTTCAGGTACCTTAAAATACACTCTAAATTCGGCAACCTCTCTTGTTCGGACAATTCACGGAGAAAAGGGTTTCTCGTTAAATGAGCCTGTTACATTAACTATTGAAAATCAGAACGGTACATTATGTTCTCTTGATATTCCTAAAGATGCGATGTTATTGGCAAATAATAATCAAAAAATTTATTATAACCAAGTAATTGCTGAAATTAAAAAAGAGGCTAACCTTATTCTCGAAGAAGACCGTCGCGATATTTATACTGAAGTATCCGGTGAAGTATTTTTGCAAAATATTGAACTTGAAGAAAGCATGGATGGGGAGGGTGCTACAAAAAAAATTAGTAAAAATACAGGCTTAGTTTGGGTTCTTTACGGAGATAAATACATTCTTCCTGGATTCTCAAAATTAGATATAAAAAGAGGTCAACAAATTAATGCTGGCGAAACAATTGCTAGCCAAAAAATTGTAAATAAATATTCCGGTATTGTAAATTACAATAACTTAGAAAGTAAAAACGAAATCGAAGTAATTAACTCTTCGATGACTATCGAAAATGGTCTTATTAACCAAAGGCCAAATAAACCAGATATTTTTTCACTCTCTACTGCAACAAAGTTCCAATTAAATGTCGGTCAACATGATTTAATAACACACGGACAAACAATTGCTTGCTTAAAAGAAGATTCTTACCGAACTAAAACGGGAGGCATTGTTTTTTATTCAACAACGAACTTGGCGCAAAAAAAGAAACGTAGTGCTAAAAGAATTTTTACTGGATCTCTTTATTGGGTGATGGAAGAAACTCATCAGCTAAGTTCATTAGAAATGGAATCCCTTGCGATAACGAATGGTAATTATATTCAAAAAGGTACATCTCTTTTACCGGGTGTAAACGCTAACATTTCTGGATTCGTCGAAACCGATATTTATAATTCTGAGGTAGTTATCAAACCAGGGGAATTATACCAAATAAATACTTTTCAGCTACCTTCTAACGAACGTGTTAACAGATTTGTGAAACCAGGAGAAGTAATTTTTTCTGATTTAATCGCCCAAAAATTATCTTACCTTGAATTTATTAATTTTCATGGGTTAGAATACGTGCTTCTGCGTCCTGTACAACTCTATACGGTCCCTCAAGAAAAAGGTTTTAATCTTAAATATAAATTCTTTCCTAGTTTAAAAAATCGTAGTATTGCTTTTAGAACGGTAAAACGTATCTTTTACAAAGATGGGGAACGAGTAAAATCTGCGAAAGGTGGAGTAGATCTATTACAAACATTTTTAGTAGCCGATATTAAAAACAAATATTTAAATTTACACTCAAAAGTTGAATATGTTCCAATAAATTCATCGAACGTTGAAGAGCAACAATACAAACTTAAAGTAATTTTATACGAGCGTATACGTACAAATGATAAAGACAAAAATTTAAATGAATCGAAATTAAAAGAAAGTGTTTATTTAAAGAAATTAACAAAAAATAATCAATACGTTGCAGCTAATACCGTTTTAGCAAAATTGGAAATGTTAACAAATACCGTTGGTAAGCTGGTTGCTGTTAATTACACTAACAATACTGAAATGGTAGTTTTAAAAAGCAGTGATATAAAAAGAAGTTGGTACGATTCCACTAAAGAAATACTGCTTGTTAGAAAAGGAGATCTAGTACGTGTTGGAACATACTTAACAAAAAATATTAAATCTAAATATTCAGGCCAAATTTGTAAAATAACCCCTAGTCAAATTCATATTCGATTAGGTCGACCATACCTTATTTCCGAGGGAACTGTTTTACGAGCAGTAAATAAATCCTTAGTCGAAAGGTCCGATATGTTAGCGACCCTTGTCTACGAAAAATTAAAAACAGTTGATATTGTACAGGGTTTACCAAAAGTAGAAGAGATCTTAGAAGCCCGAAAAATTAAAAATGGTTGCTTATTGGCACCTACTGAAGGGAAAGCTTACCTTAAGAATACTCAAATCGAAATTGTAAAAGATTTGGGAGACAAATTAGTTTTTGATATTGCTGCAAATACTAAAGTTAATTTCAGTAATGGTAAATATGTTGATTTTCTCGAACCCCTAACTGATGGTCCTATAAGCCCACATGATAAACTGGAGACTCTATTTAATTATTACCAAAGAAAATTTTCAGCCCATGAAGCCTGTAAGAAAAGTTTTAAACACCTTCAACTTTTTTTAGTAAATGAAGTACAACGTACTTATCTTTCACAGGGCGTACAAATTGCTGATAAACATATAGAAATTATCGTAAAACAAATGACTTCTAAAGTACGAGTATCTTTTGGTGGAGATACTACATTACTACCAGGCGAAGTCTTAGACATTACACAAGCTGAGTTAGTTACGAAAGCAACTTTGGCTACTGGCGAGGACCCACCACTTTATAGACCAATGCTTCTAGGACTAACTAAAGCCTCATTAAATAGTGACAGTTTTATTTCGGCTGCCAGTTTCCAAGAAACTACACGTGTTTTAACAGAAGCTGCAATAGAAGGAAAAAAAGATTGGTTAAATGGTTTAAAAGAAAATGTTATTATTGGCCGTTTAATCCCTGCAGGTACTGGATTTAATTGTTTTGAAAATTTAAAAAAGGTTGGTAAGGATACGTCAATGAATCTGCTAATCAATCCTTTGAAAGATGATAAATTAAAATCTTTCGTTCTAGGTTCCCGTCTAAACTAAAACTATTTTTTTATGTAACTTGTGTTTTCAAAAACAGATACCAAAATACTACTTATTCTGCATTTTGGTAAAACAACAAAGTAAATTAATTTGTTGATTTGTCATTAAAAAGTAGAATTTAAAACC
>Ga0206682_10001939_pt1 | contig 19510 bp, 8 predicted proteins | sample M240m12015metaG_FD_155444 | JGI IMG/M metagenome (GOLD analysis project Ga0206682, IMG submission 155444) | Ammonia-oxidizing marine archaeal communities from Monterey Bay, California, United States - M2 40m 12015 | ecosystem: Environmental > Aquatic > Marine > Intertidal zone | place: USA...
AAATTTTCCTCCAAAGTGCCTCCCACTTTGTAAGAAAAATCACGCCGAGTGGCAGAGCCACTCGTATCAAGTGACTCCGTCACTTAAAAAAACCTCCCCAAATAGTAGAAATGAACGGAAACGATACGTTCTTAGATGTAAACAATGCCCACCTCAGGGTGACGAGTGGGAACGTGTACGCATCGGCGTTCAACCTTGACCAGATCGATATCGTGATGAGTTCGAACACAGCATCTACCGTGAACTTCAATAACCCCACGAAAGCGTTCAACGCAGCCTCGAACATTGAGGTGGGTACGGCGAACCTTTTTGTGGATACGACCACGACGAGGGTTGGTGTGGGGACGGCGAGCCCCGACGCTAACCTCCACGTCGAGGGTGACGCCTACGTTTCCTCAAACTTAGAAGTGGGTAATAGTGTATTTCCTACCTGGTATCAAACAATCGCAGGATCGTCATATGAGTCTGGACACAGTATAGCGGTCGATTCGAGTGGGAATGTATACGTGACCGGATACTATAATTCTACATCTCCAGTTTCCTTGGGTAATGGGCTCGTATTACCTAGCACGTATTTAGACGATGTATATATAGTTAAATACGATACATCAGGAACTGCACAATGGTATCAAACAATCGCCGGTCGAGGATCTCCTTCATCACGGGATGGTGGACGCAGTATAGCGGTCGATTCGGGAGGGAATGTATACGTGACCGGAAACTATAATTCTACAACTGCAGTTTCCTTAGGTAATAACCTCAGTTTACCTTTTTCGTATGGAAGCGAGGCATATATAGTTAAATACGATACATCAGGAACTGCGCAGTGGTATCAAACAATATCAGGAACGTCATTTGATATAGGCTATGGTATAGCAGTCGATTCGAGTGGGAATGTATACGCGACTGGTAGATACGAAAGTTCTACAACTACAGTTTCCCTGGGTAATGGGCTCGAATTACCTGTTTCGTCTACAACCGACGCATATATAGTTAAATACGATACATCAGGAACTGCACAGTGGTATCAAACAATCGCAGGGTCGTCATCTGATATAGCGTTTGGTATAGCAGTCGATTCGAGTGGGAGTGTATATGCGACCGGATTCTATAATTCTACAACTGCAGTTTCCTTAGGTAATAACCTCAGTTTACCTGTTTCGTCTGGAGACGATGTATTTATAGTTAAATACGATACATCAGGAACTGCACAGTGGTATCAAACAATATCAGGAACGTCAAATCATACAGGGTATGGTATAGCAGTCGATTCGGGAGGGAATGTATATGCGACCGGATACTATAATTCTACAACTATAGTTTCCTTAGGTAATAACATCAATTTACCTGTTTCGTCTGGAAACGATGTATTTATAGTTAAATACGATACATCAGGAACTGCACAATGGTATCAAACAATATCAGGAACGTCAAATAATAGAGGGTATGGTATAGCAGTCGATTCGGGAGGGAATGTATATGCGACTGGTAGATACGAAAGTTCTACATCTCCAGTTTCCTTAGGTAATAACATCAATTTACCTGTTTCGTCTACAACCGACGCATATATAGTTAAATACAATTCATCAGGAACTGCACAGTGGTATCAAACAATATCAGGAACGTCATCTGATGTAGGGTATGGTATAGCAGTCGATTCGGGAGGGAATGTATATGCGACCGGATACTATAATTCTACAACTACAGTTTCCTTGGGTAATGGGCTCGAATTACCTGTTTCGTCTACAACCGACGCATATATAGTTAAATACAGCCCCAACCCTATTCTTTTTATAGATGCGACCACGACGAGGGTTGGTGTGGGGACGGCGAGCCCGGCGACGACCCTCGACGTAAATGGCACCATATCCGGAAACGGTTCGGGGCTCACGGCTCTAAACGCGACTAACATAACCACTGGGACACTCGACCGAAACACTACAGGGTCGGCGGCAACCCTCACAACCCCTAGATCTATTGGGGGCGTAAACTTCGACGGGTCGGCGGATATCGTACCTACAACCTTTGGGGCGGCAACCTTTGACACGGATACTCTCGTCGTCGATTCTGTGAATAATAGGGTGGGGATTGGGACGACGAGTCCGGATTGTAATCTCGAGATATATGGTGATACATCATCAATTAAGCTTACGAGATCTCGTAATAATACTAACTATGGGTGTTCAGTCGACTTTGCGTTATTAAACAGTGCCAGTGAAAAATTTACATACGGACGTCTAACTGGTTCTATAGCAGACAACACCGACGGGTCCGAAGATGGATTTCTGTCATTTCAAGTGGGGACGAATGGTAACATGCAAGATAATTATCAAGAGGAGAAAATGCGTATTACCAACACTGGCAACGTCGGCATCGGGACGGTGAGTCCCCAAGGGAAATTAGAAATATCGGCTGATTTTAATCATACGCTCGATAGACCCTTTACCGACCAAAACCATTATTTAGTTTTGGAAAAAAAGGGAACTAAAGTTTTTGGTACTGGCGCGGGTATATCATTCGCGGGTTCGTACCATACAACACAAGACTATCAGACTAATTATGCAGTAATTAAGGGTGTCTCTGACGGCACGGGTGGAAATAGTGGAATAGGTCGTTTAGAATTTTACACAAATTCGGGTACGGGTACTGATGCCGATAGGATGTCTATGGCTATCAACGCTGACGGCAACGTCGGCATCGGGACGACGAATCCGAGTACGGAATTACAGATTGGTAATACCAGTACTAAAACAAGTGATACCTATCTAACCATCGCAAGTGACGGTGGTAGTGCGTATGCGCAGGGAATTCGTCTTATCCACCACGGTACAGACGATTCTAATATGTATGGGTGGAGGATACGTGGTGATGATACTGATGGTTGTTTCCATATTAACTATATCAACGGAGGTTCTCATCAAACGAGTGCATTAACCATTAAAAATAATGGAATCGTAACTACTCCATCCAGACCCGCCTTTTATGCCTGGGATAATTCAACTAGTCGTTCGGGAACGACACTCACGTTCAATTCAACAACGTATAACATCGGTTCACACTACAACACTTCCACGTCACGTTTTAAAACACCCGTAGCCGGAACCTACATTTTCGCTGCGGTGCTTGCACATGATACAGCAAACGAGTTCGGTGATGCGTATTTCTCATTTTATGTAGATGGTGTTTTAAGACGTGATATTTTAGAGGGTATGCCTATACACGATGGCCATTATGAAACACATGCTGTATATATAGTTAACTTATCCGCTAATCAATATGTAGATATACGTGCACGTAGTGGTACTAATATTACATTTATTAATGGTAATCACGGAGCATATTATAGAAACTGTTTCCAAGGTGCATTGTTAGGTTAAAAAAGAATATAGTATTATATAAAATGACGAGTTGGTATTTTTGTCTTGAACCTGGTACACTCGAAATTGTTGACCGTTTCGAGGGTACAGAAGAAGATGTTAAAACGAGATCGTCGAGATTGGAATTCGTAAAACTTGATTCGGGTATAGACCCTAAAGTTGTAGATATTTCCAGAGACGATAATGGAAACGTCGTAGTACAACTAAACGAAGAAAAGAAAAATAAAGTGAAAGAAGATGTACTTCAGTCTAGTCTCATACAATTCCGAATAAAACGAGATGCACTCTTACAAAAATGTGATTGGGTCGTGAGTATTTCAGATTCACCCTTACCACAAGAAAAAATTGATGAATGGAAGGTATATCGCCGGTTACTCCGAGATCTTCCTACTAACACAGAGGATCCAGAGAACCCCGTTTGGCCAACCCCTCCTCAATAAAATTTCCTCCAAAGTGCCTCCCACTTTGTAAGAAAAAACCTCCATTCATACTAGACGAGAGCATGCCGATTTACTCACCGACAGGCTTCCTCGATATTACGAATGCGACACTCAGGACCTCGAACCTTGAGGCCCAGAACTTTAGATTGAATGGTGGGAATATCTATGTCACGTCTGAACTCACAACAGATGAGCTCTTAAATCTCGATAATGTCGTGAACGCCGGGAACACCACCTCCAACACGGTCCAGTTCACGAACACGAATACGGGTCTCGTCGTCGACAGTAACATTGTCGTCGCGGGGAATGTCACGGCAGGTTCGTTCTTGGGTGATGGTTCGGGTCTCACGTCTATCCCCCCATCCGCAATCACAGGGACGCTCAGTCAGTGGTCGGACGGTACGAACAGTGACGTCTACATCGCGAGTAACGTCGGGATCGGGAACGTACACACCCTCACCAGTAACACGCTTCAAGTCGGTGCGAACCTCTACGTTCGTGACGCAGATGCGAACGTACTCACGGTCACGGGGAACGTCGCCGCGGACTACTTCGAAGGTGACGGGAGTAAACTCACGGGTATTTCGTCAACACTCCAAGCGATCACAGATTCTGGTAATGTCACATCCAATACGGTTCAGTTTTCGAACGCGACAACCGGGTTCGTCACCACCTCGAACATTGAGGTCGGGGGTGCGCTCAAGATCAATACCATCACGGCAGCTGCGTACCACGCGCTCTCTGCCGTGACAGCTGTGGGGGCTTCGACCGGTGATACCATACAACTCACCAACGCTACTACAGGTCTCGTGACCACCGCGAATGTGGAGGTGGGTACGGCCAATCTCTTCGTGGATACGAGTACATCGAATGTTGGGATCGGGACAAACGCACCAATAGATACACTCCACATTAACGGTGGTACACGTTTCGCCGGACACATCATTCCTACAACGAACGCTACGTTCGATATAGGTTCCGCAGAGAATAAGGTGCGCGACCTTTATGTTGATACCAACTCCATTTGGGTGGGTGATCGAGCCAAAATTGCATTTGAAAATGGAAAAATGAAATTCAAGAGACGCAAACTTAACAAAGTTCCCAGAATGTTAGTGAATTTGGCTATCAGTGGTGGACGTACAGATGAGGCCGATGTTGAAACCCACGCGATCGCTTTTGCTCAAACGAAAGATGCGTCCATTTCGAGCGTATCCCAGTTGAAACTAGAGCACATCCGTGATTACGCTAAAACATTTGACAATACAAAATCTGTTTCCGATATTTTTGCGGATAATGAAGAAGATTACGAAGCTATCACAGCCTCCGAGGCGTTCATGGAGGTGGGGTCAAATATTTTCACGGAACACGCCCTCTCCATCGGTAAGACGACCGACCCGACTTCTACTCTTGATGTGGTGGGTGACACGAAGATATCCTCAAACTTGGCGGTGGGTACAAATAAGCTCTTCGTGGATACGGTGGGTGGCAACGTCGGCATCGGGACGACGAATCCGGAAACAAAATTAGATATACGAGGACGTGTTCACCAGGAAGATGGACGATATACATTCGATTTTGAAAATTTACGACCACACTTTATTGATACGTTATCAGAATTTAGATATGTAGCAATGATGAATGACGATGCACAGTATATTATACCAAATTCGGGAACCATATTATACGAATATATTCCTAGTACCGATACAACATCAGTAGTCATAACATCCACAACTAATGATAATACAGTGGGGACATTCACTATTACAGCCGGTCGCGAGTATTATACAAATGATATGAACCCAATAGTATTTGTCGGTGGCAACAATGGCTTTACGTCTTCAAGTGCGAATGCTTACAATGGACATCATACAATAGTCCCCTATATATACAATGGGTTTCATTTCGGTTTGAAAAATACTAGATATGAGGATGCATATTTTTTTATATATGCCCCTTATGAAAACGTAACCGTTAATATTTACATCAATAAAGGAATTCAAGATACACCCGATCACACGATAAGCATTACTAGACAGACAGTTACACAGTGGATAAAGGTGGCTGATGGGATAAGTGCAAATTATAACATAACATTTGAAGCGGTTGGTGGACGTATACTGATGTCTAAATATGGATTTTCAGATACTATAGCAGGTGACCACTGTATACTTAAACCTGGTAGTGATTTATCATATAATTTCATTGACCATGCACAAACAATAAACAGTCACGATCTTTTTGGGCGTGTTGAGTATATTTCAGATGCATATACATTTTCGTCACCCTCGGGTGTTCCCGTGTTTAATACGAGTATAGGTGACGGTGACGGTGGTAATTTAGTTACACAACATCCGATGGAATTGGTGGGGGACGTGTATTATTCACCACACGCGCTCGAAGGTTTTGCGATACTTTTTATGCATCCATCACAATCAATAACTGTGGAGTATCTCACAGCTTCTAATGGATCCTGGCAACAATATGAAGTTATTGCATCGCCAAGTAAGAAAGCGTCTATTCATTATCCGGTATACATTTCTAGAGGGAGGATTGCAACTTCTATAACACAAGAACCAGATAAGACGCCCGATAACGTGGATTTTACAGCGACGGAGAAGGCTTACGTCGCATGGAAGTTTACGTCTAACAGGGGGACATTTTTACTGCGATTTGAATCAGCTGACGGTCCAAACGGTAGCCCCTTTGAAGATGAATATACACCATTTGGTTGGTTGGATTCATCAAAGACGTATAAGATACATAAAACTATTCGTCCTACAACACCATTTTTTCTAAAAACATATTTGGATACTGGTATAGATCTTAATGATCCTCTTCAAGCAGATGGTGTCACCGCCGCAACACAGGGGTCTTGGTACTACAGAAATGTTGTAGCATCATCTTTCAATCGGACCATAAACCCGATGTATGATAAAACTATTGATTATTTCAATTCCGTAGTGAATCCAAATGCTAATAATACACGTGATATTGAAGTTCCGGTTCCAGGTTTATGGAGAATTAGTATACACGTAAATATGATCGTAAGTGCTCTTGGTAGAGACGGAAACGCACTTTCTAATATACGTAATAGTATAGGAATTCGCCCCGTCGTCAGTGGTAATGGTCTACCAGAAAATGCTTCGACGGGATATATAAGAAATTATGACGATCACAATCAAAGTAGTGTATATGTGTCAACAATCCATATGATAAATACTGAACGAAGGACGGTAAATGTTCAGTTTAATAGAATAACTACTGATACTAATCACATAATAACCGTGGGAAGTGGTTCATTCATATTACTTGAAAAATTATAAGAATATCGTTCGTATCAAGTGACTTCGTCACTTAAAAAAACCTCCCTCAATAGTAGAAATGGCCGCGAATGGTCAACTTGTGTTCACGGATGTGGATAAGGTCACGTTCAAGGGCGTCGGTGATACATCGAATGCCGTGATTGACACGACCACGGGGAAGATTGGGGTCGGGGTTGACAGCCCAGACGCCAACCTCCACGTTCTCGGGAACTGCTTCGTCAGCACGAACCTCGAACTCGGTGGGACCATGACAATGGGTACGGTAACAGTAAACGCACGTCACGAACTCTCGGCCATCACCGCCACGGGGAACACCACACCGCACACAGTGGAGTTTCAGAACGCTGAGACGGGTCTCGTGACCACGGGGAACGTCGAGGTGGGGAAGGACTTGACTGTGACCGGGAACGTCGCAGTCGACACGGATACCCTCTTTGTTGATACAGTGAATGACAGAGTGGGGGTGGGGACATCTACACCGGGTGCAGAACTTCATATCGCGGGATCTGGGGCCGTAGTCGTTCCGAGTGGGACGACTGCACAGAAGCCCACGGGTGTTACGGGTATGATTCGGTTTAATACAGGTGTAGGAAAGTTGGAATTTTATAATGGAACGGTATGGTCATTTTTAGGGGGTGTTAGTGCTACGGGTGGTACTATCACGACTGAAGATGGATACACGATTCACACATTTACAACTGGTGGTTCATTTACGGTTGTTTCAGGTGGTGAAGTTGAATACTTGGTAGTCGCGGGTGGTGGTGGTGGGGGAGCTGACCGAGGTGGAGGTGGAGGTGCGGGTGGTATGCTCACCGGAACACTGCCAAATGTAACACCTGGTTCGTACACTATTACAATCGGTAGTGGCGGTGCTGGTGCATTAGCGGATAATGTCACTGCTAGTAACGGTAATGATTCGTCTGCACTCGGTATTATCAGTTCTGGTGGCGGAGGGGGTGGTTCTGAAAACACTAGTGGAGCAAATGGTGGGTCAGGTGGCGGTGCCTCGTATAGTAGAACAGCGGGGGGTGGTACAACTGGACAGGGTAATTACGGTGCAAACGGTGTGTCTAATCCCAGAAGAACGGGAGGTGGGGGTGGAGCTGGTGCGGCCGCGACCAACCAGAACGGGGGTGTCGGTCTACAATCAAGTATTTCGGGGACATCTACATATTACGCGGGTGGTGGTGGTGGTGGTGATAACCGAGATGGAACTAGTGGGGGGGTAATATACGGGAATGAGGGAAATGGTGGTGGTGGGAGAGGTGGTATTGGTTCTAATGGCAACGGTACCGCTGGTACACCCAATACAGGGGGAGGAGGAGGTGGTGGAGGATATTTTAATGATGGACACGGTGGCTCGGGTGGCTCGGGAATAGTGATAATAAGATATCTCAACTAAACATATAGAATGCCTGAATTTGCAGAAATAAATCCTCAAACCAATGAAGTTCTTCGAGTCATCGGAGCGAAGAGTAAACTTTGGTGTGAGTACGAATTAGATGGAATATGGTTCAGAACCCATCACGACACAGAAGGTAAAAACTTTGCGGGGATCGGGTTTACGTATCACCCAGATAAAGATAACTTCTCGGCACCTCAACCCTACCCTTCGTGGACCCTCGATGACCAATGTCATTGGCAACCTCCCGTATCTAGACCAGACAGCGAAAATTCTTATGAATGGAATGAAGAAACCCAATCATGGGAAGCTTAAAAATTTCCTCCAAAGTGCCTCCCACTTTGTAAGAACCAGAGTTCCAAGTCCGCAGGACTTGTCCCGTCCGTTGGCTTTTCCCAGTTTAAAAAAACCTCCCTCCATAGTAGATATGTCAACGAATGGTATCCTAGACTTTCAGGGGACGAATAAGGCTACGTTCGTCGGGGAAAATTCGAACGTTGTCATCGATACGGTAAACGCAAGTTTTGGGATCGGGGTCGATGTCAATGGACCCACGTCCAATCTCCACGTCGTCGGGAACGCCTACGTCACATCGAACCTGGAGGTGGGTACGGCCAACCTCTTCGTGGACACGGTGAATTCTAGGGTGGGGATCGGGACGACGAGTCCGAAAAAGGAATTACATGTTTATGGGGACGGAACTGAAACAGATATACTGATCGGTGAAGATACAGCAATAGACAAAACGTCTCTCATAAGGTATAAACAAGGTGATGGAAGTGCAACCGGAGTTTTACAATTTGGTCATTGGGGTGATAGTTTCGGCACCAATCCTAAAACACTCTGTATCAAATCTGGTGGCAACGTCGGCATCGGGACGACGAGTCCGCAGGCAAAGCTCGAAATATCCTCAACGACACAAGATTCTAGTGATAGTTCAAATAATGTGAATCAATTAAGAATAAATTGTACCAGTGCCCTTAGTTATGCTGGAACCGGGGGTGGTATAACATTCTGTCAGCGATATTGGAATGGTTCTAGTAGCATGATAACAACTGGGGGTGTTTTCGGTGCCAGACTTGGAGGCACTGATGGTAGTTATGGAGGAGGGCTTGTATTTAAATACAAACCAAATGGTTCTGGTGCAATGGCAGAAGGAATGGTTTTATCTAGTAATGGTAGAGTAGGCATCGGGACGATTGATCCACCGTGTCTATTGACTATTGATGGTGGTACAGGAGTTAACAGCACTGGTGGTGTTTTAGCAATTCGCCAAAAAGGGGATACGGTTGATGATGGTATCACACTCACAAGTAGCAGTGCCAACTCTACACGGTTGTATAAAGATGGAAGTGGACACTTCTATATACATACGGGGGGTAGTGATACCGTTTTTCAAAATCAAACGGGCAATGTAGGCATCGGGACGACGTCACCTCAACAGAAATTAGAGGTTCATGGGAACATTCTGTTAGGTCAAAACGATATCCAGAGTTTCATTCACGGTGGGTCGGATATCGCATTAAGTTCCGACAACGATGTTTTGATTGTTAGTGATTCGAATGACACGGGTGGTGATGGTGCTGCCGACATCATATTTGGTGCTGGTTCAGCTATAAATATGGACACTTCCAGAAACTTTACATTTGCCCAAGCGTATCCGAGTGCTGTACCTCGTCTAGAGCATATGCGTATCTTGGGAAGTAACGGCAACGTCGGTATCGGGACGACGGATCCGGATAACAAACTTCATGTTGTCGGTGGTACGGATACACTCTATTTAGAGAAATCAACGGCCGGAGGTGGTGTTGGAATAAAGTTTACTGACGACACTTCGAAGAATCAACATGGATACCTTCGTTATTACCATCTGAACACTGAATCATTTGGGACTGGCAATTGTTTTAGATTCTCATCTACTGAAGATAGTGAAACACTCGCATGTGGTGGCGCACTACTCATCGGAGTGGACGGTAAAGATAATGGGGTGGCAGTGAACGGTAGAAAGAACTTATTTATACAATCGACATACAATGGTAATACATCTCAAAATTATGGGTGGTGGTTAGGTGCACAAAATGCAAACCTAGCGTCAAACGATAACGATTTTTATTTCAATGTCGTGAGAAATGGAACATTAACTTCAGCTGGCTGGATTCAAGACAATTTAAATAACATACAAATGAACTTTACCGGGCAACACAGAACCTTTGTCAAAGATACACCGACCAATCAACTTGATTCCAAGGAGGGTTTAATTGTTGTCGCAGACCAAAACGAATTTATAAAAATGAGCGGGGGTGTAGCATATGGTAAAGATGCGATAACTATAAACGAATCCTTGCCGCTCGTCTCCCTGTCGACCAAGGCAAAAGACAAAAGGTGTTTTGGTGTCCTATCAACCACCGAAGATCCCGAAACACGGAAAGAGGTACACGGTAATTTCGCATCGCTAATGCAAAAAGAGGAAGGTGACACGCGTGTATACGTGAACTCGGTGGGTGAAGGTGCTATTTGGGTCGTAAACACCAACGGAATACTCGAATCGGGTGACTATATCACAACGTCGAACGTCACCGGATACGGTATGAAACAAGACGACGACATTTTACATAACTATACAGTCGCGAAGATACTCATGGATTGTGATTTTAACCCCCCTACTCAAGTGAAACGAGTGATTAAGAAAGAGTCCAGAATGATTGACTATTGGATTCGGTACGGTGACGTCAAAATAACAGAAGAAGAGTACCAGACTTTACCCGAAACGAAACGCAAAATTATCGAAGATGTGCACTATAGAATTGACCAGATGGAAGTTGTGAAAGAAAACCCCGAAAAGGATACGTTCGTGTATGAACAGAGAGAAGAGATGGTCAACGTCCTCGACGAACACGGTGAGTTTCAGTGGGAAGATACAGACGAAACAGAAAAGGCATATAAAATCAGATACCTCGATGCCGACGGAAACATCACAGATGAAGCGAACGCTGTTCACAAGGCAGCCTTCGTCGGGTGTACGTACCATTGTGGCTAAGTCCCGAGTAACATAGTTGCTCGTACATGAAAAACAAACTCCTTATGAAACACTCATTTGATAAGGACTTCCATCGTATCAAGTGGCTTTTGGTCGTTTAAAAAAACCTCCCTCCATAGTAGATATGTCGTACTACGTGACGAATGAGAACTCGGTTCTCAATATCAATAACGCGCATCTAAAAGTTTCAGGGAATGTCATGACCGACGTGATGAAACTGGGTGCCATAGAGTTTGCGCCTCCAGCGTCGGATGTCGGTGGAACAGTAAACTTCACGAACGTCACGACGGGGGTCACGACTTCCTCGAACCTCAGTGTAGGTGGGACCCTCTCTCTCGGGACCGTCGAGGTTGTCGCCACGACGCACACACTCGCGAATACGACAGCCAACGGGAACGTCACACCCCACACGGTTCAGTTTTCGAACGCCACTACGGGGATCGTCACCACCGCCAACGTGGAGGTGGGTGGGGAACTCGCTGTGACTGGAAATGTCTCAGACCTGAACGTGGTCTCAAACGTGAACATGCTCCACACCTCAAACACAGCCGCCCTAAAACTCAACTCCAACGTGGTGACAGAGTTCCAGAGGTCCAAGAAACTTATTAAGTATCCGAGGGTGGCTTTGACGAGTGCCTCGCAAACGGTGTCGGGATACGAAGGCCATTTTGTCTCACAAACTACAGGTTCGAAAAATGGTACTTCCAATCGACAAGCCTGGGCTCTTTTTGACAACGTTTTACGTGAAAAATCTGGTCACGCAGGCCCTCACTTTGTCGACAGCACCGTTGGATACGATAGCAATGGTGATTACACCAGGGGTGATAGTTTAGGTGGTGTAAGCGGTGATTGGGCATACATTCGTCTACCTGATAAAATACAACTTCAGTCCGTAGATTTATGGGCAAGATACGATAGTCAGAGAAACCCAATTGATGCGACGGTCTTGGGAAGTTTGAATGGAACGAATTGGAATGTTATTGGTTCATGGACAGGTGCTACTTTTACGGCTGGAGAATCTACCAGTTTTACTATAAATTCAATCCAGTATTACGACTATATTGGTTTTGTATTTGAGAAAATTGAAGCCGGTTCAAGTGGTACCTACGTAAACATTCATGAAATCGAACTCTACGGCACCCCCGAATACGACCCCGAGGCGCACGGGACCGATGTGACCATAAAGTCGTACCCCAACGTTCCCAACACAGATTGGTTGGAGGTTTACTATGATGCGAAGGATTTGGTGGATGGGGCTGTTTCGACGGCGGCGGGTGCTATAACGGGTTTGGGTGGTACGACCAATAACGGAACAGCTTATGGAGGTGTAACCGTATCTGACGGAGCTTTTGTTTTCGACGGTTCGGGGGATTATATCGAAAGTGGTCTAACCATAAATGCAGTTGGAACCCCTCAACATACGTTTTCATTATGGGTTAAACCATCCACGGGGGATATGGATGATACAAATAATCATTACTTATGTGTCTGGGGAAATACAACAGCTCAAAACAGTTGGTCTGGACTCGCTCTCATGGGTGGTAAACTATTACATGCATATCATGCATCCGGAAAATATACAAGTGACGTTCTTTTTACAACTGGTAATTGGCATCACATCGTTGTTGTCATAAAATCAACAATCGAGACTGTAGCCATTGATAGAGATGCCGATTTTTACGTAGACGGTGTTTTATATTCGGGATCGTATTCTACATTAGGTTCACAAGCCGGAAATTCCGCGTATTACCTCAATTGGGGATCTGGTACTAGCACTCGTGTACGTCTCGCATCTCTTTTAAGTGGTGGTGAATCTTCTAGTTCGAGTATCGCCAATTTCCGCCTCTTCAACCGGGCCCTGACCTCCGACGAGATTTGGCAACTCTACGCCTACCAGAAGGAGTATTTCGGGCACGGGGACTTGGGCATGACCCTCAAGGCGGGTAGGTTGGGGATTGGGACTTCGGAGCCTCGGGCGGCTTTGGATGTGAGGGGGAACTTAAGAGCATCGGGTCTAACCATACAAACCGTAAGTTCTACGAAAACAGATACATTTTCTACAACTGGAGCCAGTAATCACCCAGTTTCACCCGGTAATGATGTTCCGGGATTAGCGGTAACAATACACCCAAAATTTGCCAATAGTAAGATACTGGTTTCTTATACTGTATCTACTGGAGCATATGGCCGTGCTTACCTTAGGATACAACGAAAACAGGGAGGGTCCACCACTACTATAGCACCATCAGTAGGTCCCGAGGCGAATACACAAAATCAGGGTAAATGTACAACATCACATTCGGGTTCTGGTGATAGTTCTGTCGATAGTCAATCATTTGAATATTATGATACGATAGGTGGTACAGAACCAATAACCTATCAGATCCAGGCGTGGACGTATCATTCGGTGTATTATATATATGTAAACAGGGGTCATGATGATGGAAATGGAAGCAATAACGGAACATATTGGGCACGTACACTAAGTTCTATAACTGCCAAAGAGGTGTGTCAGTAAATTTCTATGGTAAAAGTAAAAGTAAATGGATATACCTTGCATTCTATCTAATTATTACAAGGGACATGTATGGTCTCTCAATGGTGAAAAGTATGAAGGTTTAATATGGTCGGAAGAAAACACACTCCCAAAACCAACCCTCGAAGAATTAACTGAAAAATGGAATGAATACGTAGCGGCGCAGCCCTTAAAGGAACTCCGCAAAAAGCGGAACACCCTCCTCGACCAGTCTGATAAGTACGTGACCGTCGATTTTCCCCATGCCACCCCCGAAAAGAAACAGGAGTGGCTGGACTATCGCCAAGCTCTCCGCGACCTTCCCACAGCCACCGAAGATCCGGAAAACCCCGTTTGGCCAACCCCTCCCGAGTGATACATCACTCGTTCTTTTCCTCCAAAGTGCCTCCCACTTTGTAAGAACCAGAGTTCCAAGACCGCAGGACTTGTTCCGTCCGACGGCTTTTCCCAGTTTAAAAAAACCTCCCTCCATAGTAGATACGATGCCCATCGCGACACCCCAAGGCACGCTCGATTTCAAGAGTGTCGATACGATCACGTTCGTCGGGGCTTCGTCAAACACGGTGATCGATACAACCACAGGAAGTCTCGGGGTCGGTGTCGACGGTAACGGACCCACGTCTAATTTACACGTGGTGGGGGACGCGCTCATCACTGGGAATGTCTCAGACCTGAACATCGTTTCAAACGTGAACATGCTCCACACCTCAAACACAGCCGCCCTAAAACTCAACTCCAACGTGGTTACGGAGTTTCCCCGATCCAAAAAGCTTATTAAGTATCCGAGGGTGGCTATGACTGGACCTTCTACACCGACGGGGTACGTGGTGAGTGCTAGCACTGCACTTGGTTCGGGTTGGGAACCTTATAGGGCGTTTAATACTATAGCAGGAGAAGAGGAGGGCTGGCATGATGAAGGATCAACATATTCAACTGGTGTTTATATAGGTAGTAATTCGGTAACACCTGTTACCGGGAGCGCTGTAGAGGGTGAATGGATACAAATACAGCTTCCCGAGAAAATTAAACTCGAAAAAATCAGATTAGCACCTAGAACGACATATAATTTCAGGATGCCGAAAGATGCTACTATACTCGGTTCGATTAATGGAACTGACTGGTATAGAGTGACTAGCTGGTCGGGTCAGACATACCTAAGTGGTAATAACTACGCCACGATCGATGTAGATTCAGAACAATACTATAATTATTATGTTCTAGTGGTAGAATCATTGGATGCTGCTGGAAACTCTGTAAATATAGGCGAATGGGAACTCTTCGGCGTCCCTGAATACGACCCCGAAGCTGACGGGGTGGACGTGGTGGTCAAGTCTGTCCCCAACGTTCCCAACACGGATTGGTTGGAGGTCTACTATGATGCGAAAGATTTGGTGGATGGGGCTGTTTCGACGACATCTGGTGCTATAACAGGTTTGGGGGGGACGACTAATAATGGAACAGCCTTTGGTGACCCACAAGTATCAAATGGAGCATTTGTTTTGGATGGGGTGGATGATTATATTACAACTGGCCCATTAGGATTTTCGGGAGATCAACCATATAGTATAAGTATATGGTTTCGGTCGGATAGACCCCAAACTGATATGACTACTGAAAATGGCATATATGGTTTTGGATATGGTAATAATCTAAATGGTGGTCTTTCTTGGTGGAGGCCGGAGACAAACGGGGCCTCCTCGTTGCGTCACTGGCACAGTGGTAGTGGTGGAAAAAATTTTCCATATGTAACTTTTTTAGAGGATATGTGGAATCATGTAGTGATAGTGTATCCCGGTGGAGGAGCTTTTAATATCCGTGCATGGTTAAACGGTGTAGAAAGAATGGGAGTTAATAATCCCGGTAATAGTACTAATAATGATTTTAGTTGGAGCACGAGTGATAATATCATTATAGGTGATTGGTACACCAGTAGCGGTCCAAGATTACAGTCTCCCTGGGACGGTAAAATCGCCAATTTCCGCCTCTTCAACCGGGCCCTGACCACCGACGAGATTTGGCAACTCTACGCCTATCAGAAGGAAGACTTTGGACATGGGGACTTGTCCATGACCCTCAAGGCGGGGCGTTTGGGGATTGGGACTTCAGAGCCTCGGGCGGCCTTGGATGTGAGGGGGGATGTTCACATAAGTGGGTCCCTGAGAAAAACAAGAGCACGAATGATTCGACTGGAATCGGGTGCTAAACATTTTACACTAGACGGGTGGCAAACCTACGTTTCTTATGGCGAAGCGTGGACAGCTTATTCAAGCGATCCTTTGTACTCGATTTCAATTACAGGGGACTACGTTGCAACTGCACGGGCCATAAACTATAGAATAGCCGTTCAAAATCAACGCACCGATGAAGTCTTGTATTTTCCAAGTAGCTCGGGATGGATAAAATATCATTACGTAGATAATACCCGTTTAGATGGACATGGGTATCTCGGAATTATGTCTGGTTTAACATTCGGCGATTCATATAAAGTTCAGTTAGAAGTGGATCCTAATAGTACGAATGATTATCAATGGAATACCGCTTATGGAACCATTACAGGTCTTGTATGGGATTAAATAATTTCCTCCAAAGTGCAACCCACTTTGCAAGAAAGACATCCCGAGTGGCGGAGCCACTCGTATCAAGTGACTCCGTCACTTAAAAAAACCTCCCTTCATAATAGATATGTCTTTGGAACAGACGGTGGATAACCTCGAGATTCGGTATGCGAACGTGGTTACGTTCGTCGGGACATCGAACACGATGATCGATACGACCACAGGCCGTATCCAAACGAAAGGGATCCAGCACAATTCCAACGTGATCACGGACGTTTCGGGACCTCACGGGCGGGTCGCGCCAACCTTAAAAAAGTATCCCGAGATTGCTTTTGAAGAGGGGAAGTTTGATCGTAACGACACGACCAACACGTACACACAAGCGGGATATACGGTAACGGCGAGTAGTCAATACAATGCATCCTACGCGGTGCATCATACTTTTAATGACGTGCTCCAAGATATTGAAGCTGGTGCGGGTGGTATTTTATGGACTTCCGCCACTTCTACGTACCCCGCCGCGGGTGGTGATTACATTGGTACAACCCATGGTATAGGTACAGCTTACGGTGAATTTATTAAATTAGAATTACCATATAAAATCAAACCTAAAGAAGTTCGTATATTCCCGCGTACATTTCAGGGTGGTGGTGCGGGTAACTCTCAAAGTCCTGCACAATTTAAGATTTTTGGAAGTAATGATAATTTTTCATCGGAAATAGTTGAACTTTACCACCAAAATACAGATTGGGTTAACAACGAAACGTGGGGAGTCTTTGATATTAGTCACACAACTCACTTTAAACATTTCGGTATCGTTTTCACTAAAACAAATGGAACTAACATTGTAGGCGTCCAAGAAATAGAATACTACGGCTACGAAGAATACACACCCGCTGGTGACCATTCGGTCGATACGACTTTCATGTCCCGTTTCAATAACCCACAACTGACGGGTGTCCAAGTCCTGGTCGATGGTGCGACAGGTCAGGGAACGAACCAGATTTCGGGTGGTCCCGACCCTTCGGGGAACCAGTCGACTATGACCTCACCTAATAAATACTGGACCCTCAACGGAACCCTCACATCGAACCTTTCGGTCGAAGCCAATACCTTCTTGGAAGGTGACCAACCCCATGCGGTCTCCGTGTGGTTCAATTCCTCGAACTTGGAGGCGAACGTCTCGAATACGTGTGTCTTCTCGGTTTCTGACCAGGAGCACCTCAACTCTGAAAATCTAGATCTCCAATCGAACACGTGGCACAACCTGACCTACGCGTACCAAGGTGAAGGTGGCTCCCGAGTAACCTACCTCGATGGACGTAAGGTGGCCGAAGACCAAGCCGAAGATACCTTCGGGGAGTACCCACCCTTCGCGATGACTGGGCTCTCACAGGGTGGGTATGTGTTAAGCACGAATGGAAGTATCACACCAGGTTCGACAAATGCATTACCACATTATGCTTTTGATAACCGGATTAACAATTTTTTCGGGTTCGGTTTGATTGCCACACCCGGCACCGGTACCAATCAGACTGGTGGACCTACAATGCCTGGTACAGTAGATGGTTCTACACTACCATCTGGATACTGGCTCAAACTTGAATTACCTCACAAATTGCATGTAAATTCATATAATATAACTCCTCGAGGGGACGTAAGTCAGCCAGACTCATCACCCCTAACCTGGAAAGTATACGGTAGTAATGATGATAGTGTATGGACTTTACTACATGAAAAAACCGACAGCACCCCTATTAACCCCCGTGTATCTACAACCGATAACCCAGGTTCAACGTTTGCAGTGAGTACGATTGGTAGTTTCAGGTATATCGCATTAATAGTATTAACAAACGCTGGATACGCGTATTTAAACCTGGGAGAACTCAAATACTACGGCCACCGCGAGAATGACCTGGTCCGCCTTCCCGATCCCACGAATGTCTTGAAGTATCCGCACATTGCGATGACTGGTCCGGCCCAGAGGGGGTATGTGGTGAGTGCGAGTAGTGAATTTACATCTCTGGGACCATATAATGCTTGGGAAGCTTTTGATGGTATAATCGAGGGGTCATCGTATTGGTCGACCTCCAGTGGAACCTATACTACATCGAGTCCATCAACTCTGAGTTACACTGGAACCACGTTTGCGACGAATGTTGAAGGTGTAAATAAATACGGTGAGTGGCTTCAAATTGAATTTCCACACAAAGTTATATATAGTTATTCTACTATTCTCGCACCGTTTGATCACGAAGAACGTGTACCGAGGGATGGATACATCGTAGGTAGTAATGATTTGACTGGTCAGTGGACAACGTTACATCGTTTCGAAGATGTGACACGAACTACAACAACTGAAACGGTCACATATACACCACCTTCGGCACCTACACAAGCTTTTAAATATTTCCGTCTTGTCATAGAGGCGATATCAACCGGGGGTGCTAATTTCGCTGGTGTAGACACGTGGGAACTCTACGGCACAGGTGTCGACTCCGTCCCCATCCAGATCGGTGGTGGGAACATCGACCGAGTGGCCAATTTTAGGGTCTACGATAAGTTTATTGACCAAAACCAAGCCCTCGAGATTTGGGATGCCGAAAAGGACGAGTTCGGGAGGGCCAAATCCTCGATGACTTTACAGAAAGGTCGGCTCGGGATAGGGACGGACGAACCTCAAGGAAGGTTGGCGGTCCTCGATGAACCTAGTGGGTTGGAAGAGTTTCCTCCGAGGGCTATGACAGCGGGTGAGACATACTTTGAAGGTCATGGTGTGTTTAAAGCAAGTTCCGAATGGAATAGAAATTCTGATTACGAACCTTTCGCAGCATTTA
>Ga0206682_10001942_pt1 | contig 19498 bp, 7 predicted proteins | sample M240m12015metaG_FD_155444 | JGI IMG/M metagenome (GOLD analysis project Ga0206682, IMG submission 155444) | Ammonia-oxidizing marine archaeal communities from Monterey Bay, California, United States - M2 40m 12015 | ecosystem: Environmental > Aquatic > Marine > Intertidal zone | place: USA...
AGGTTTAAACCCTATTTTTATCATGCTGTCATATAAATTTCTAGCATTACCTTTACTTCTTTCCACAGCTTTAGCAATTTCTGCTTCTTCTACATTTATCTCCAGCCCCCCTCTTCTTTGCTTTAAGAAATCAGAGTTATATATTTCCATAAACGTTTTACCCCATTCTTTTGGTTTAGCAACAGCCTTGCCTATCTGTAATGGATTGTTATCACTCCAGTTAACATAGTTGACCGCAGATATTGTTTGCAGTACAGCTGATCTTGTGTTTAAGAACATTATAACACCCACTGATCCATTGACATAATCCATGCCAGCCTGAACATCTTTACCTAAATCAGCAGATCTTGTTTTACCGGTTTTCATTCTGCTTAACATTTCTTTTAGGTTATTAGCATAGTCTTTTCCGTAAGCTGCTTCTATTCTGTTAAAGTTTTCTTCAGTAAACATTTCATCAGCATTCTTTTGCCAGTCTTTTAAGAAATGACTTCTGACTCCTTCGGTAGAATATTTAAACAATTCATAACGAATATTACTGGAGTACCACGTGTCACCTGGTCTAGGAAATATTTCTTTTGTTTTGGTTATACCCATAACACCTTCTGCATAAGCAGAAAGTCTTGCGTCCCCATTGACTATTCTGGAAATGTTTTCTATTTCATTTTTTTCTAATCCCGGGATTTTATATCCTAGCTTGTTGTATATAAAAACCCGAGTAGCTTGATCGGCATTCACATTAGCCTGTTCAAGGCTAGCTTTGGTTTCTTTAGACATGCTAACATTAAGATCTCCCATTTTAGATTCTAAAGCAGAATAATCATTACCTAACGTTTGTTTGTAGGTACTTATAGCGTTTTCAGCTCGGTTAAATGGTCTTATTAAAGTTTCTTTAATTAAAGCCATATCTTTATCACCTTGCTTTCCTTTGCCGTAAAACTTATACATTAATCCAGTAAAGTCTTCTGCATTGGGCGGAATGAACCAATCAAAACGGCCTTTCTTTTTACCTAAGTTAGATGCTATTGCAGCGGATACGGGCTCTTTAGAGGATATGCCTTTCTTGCGCTCAATCATTTCAGCTAGCCCTTTTTCAAGGGTTATCTTTTTTGAAGACATTATAGCTTGCTGTACTTTAGACTTTACATCGAACATTCCTAAAGCGTCACGTACAGCTTCAACGTTTTTAATAGCATCATCAGCAAAGTAAAAATCATTGTACCCTTCAGATACTTTGTCTACCATCCAGGCTGCTTTAGCTTTTGCTGCCCCATCACCTAAACCTACGATGTTATCAATTGGAATTTCTAACCCTTCGGATTTTAAAAATTTGTATATAGCTATAGCTGAATTAGAGGGCCTCGCTGTTAAAACAAATATATCTTTGTTAGTATACTTACCTTCTTTTTTTTGTGCTTCACTAAACAATGGGCCTAGCTCGCCTTTAACAACTTTGCTAAATTCACTGAAATCAAATTCCGCTCCTTTAGCTTCCAAGGCTTCGGATTTTTTAGCAAACTCAGTGGCATTTAATTTGCCTTTAGTTCCGTCGGGCATTGTGTATAGCACGTTGCTTTTTGTGCGAGCAAGCGTGTCATCAAAATCAAATACGCTTATACCTTTAGGTTTTTTGTTTGGATTTGCCCCTTCTTCAAATGCTTTATCAAGGGCTATGACCTTATTAGAAAGAACTTTAGTTGATACAGCGTCTTTAAAGTATACAAAATTATCTGCGTCTATCTCTTTAGCCATATCTGCATAAGCTGCTTCCATACCTTTGTCTGCAAGCAATCGACTTTTAATGGTTTTTTCAGTAAAATCTCTTATCATTTCAGTATAAGCGGTTTCACCGGTTCTCCAGTTATAAAAATCTTTTAAGGTTTTTATATCAATAGCGTTTAGGCCCAAATCAAACATTCTTGATACTAACATTTTTAATTGACCAGAGTTTTCTATAGTTGCCCCTAGTGTTTTATCTGTAAATATTTGGCCGTTTTTACTTCCTATAACACTTAAGTACTGGGAAGTTAACATTTTAATATTATCTGGAGTTAATTTTCCTTGTAGTAAAGCCTCAACAATGTCCGCACCAAATTGCACCCTAGAGTTTAAATGCTCGTTTTTTGTACCTGGTTCTGAAACAATTTCTTCCCCGGTCTTTTTATCTATAGTAGTTATTGTCTTGTCTGGATTGATACCTAGCTCTATATAGTTTTCCGATGAATACCTTCTTATTCCGGTTCCATCATTGTTTAAAAGCATTGTACCTACGCTTATAGCAAACTTTTTTAATTCAGCACCCGTTTTATTTTTAGCCATGTCTCCCACTGTTGCTAAAAAAGCATCAAGCACTTTTTCTTTAAGGGTGATATCCTTTATAGCTTCTTCTCTTCCCTCAAGACCATCTATTAGTTTTTGTTTTTGCTCTCTAGTACCAGGATAGTCTTTATATTGAATTTTTTCAAGACCATCAAAAAACTTCCTGCTTTTATAAGATATACTTAAGTTATCAGAGTTAAAACCATTTTCTTTGGCATAGTTTTCAACATCTTCCCACATTTTCTTTATTTTGGGATCAAGCTTTTTGGTGCCAAATTTTCCTTGATCTATAAACTTTTCTCTAAAAACAGGAGCTCCCAGCGGTCTTGGATCGCCTGGAACATATCTTCTACCTGTGTATGAAAAAAGTGCAGCTAATAAACCGCCACTAGTTTTAGAATATGAATTTAAAGTAGAAGTTTCCATGAAATCTGGCAAATAAGAAATAGCCTCTCTTATAAAGTCCTCGTATTCCGCTAATCTTTTAGGTGACGCACTTTTTATATTGTCAAATTCATCCGCAAAACTAATTTTCTTTTCCTTTAGTTTTGATTTGAAACCAGTAGCAACAGCTCCGTCTCGTTCGGCTATTTCTTTTTGAATCTCAGCTATCCCCTGTAGCTCCAACTCTATCTCTCTTAAAACTTCTTTTCCAAGTTCAGTTTCCTCTAAGCTGAAAACTCCACGAAACATACCTTTTTCATTAAAAAGTAATTTCATAGGGTCAACACCTGCTTTTTTAGTAATTTCTATTACTTTAGAGGCCATTGTGCCTGGATTGCCGCGGTCTATTTCTTTAGCAATAACCTCAACGTAATTTTCCAAAAGATCAACACCAATATCTTCTTGTCTGGATTCTATTTGCTTACGCATAGATTCTTTCATTAATGACTCCATTATTGAATCAAATCCTAATTCAGCTGATAATGCTTCTATTATAGAACGTCTACGGCCATCTATACGCGTGCTGCCGTCTCCTATAAAGTACTTTCTCCACTCAGCTAGCGTTACATTCTCCTTGGTAAAAATAGGCTTACCTGCGGCTGTTTTTTCTCTTTTCTGTTTACCAGTGGCTTGGTCAATAACAGGTTTTTTAAATTCCTTAAACCTTTTATTAACCGAAGATTGACTTATATATTTTTTAAGCAGCGGAAATGCATTATCTATAAATGCAGTATACTCCGGAGTAGCTGTATAATTATCTCTTAAAGCTCCTGCTTGCTTTTCTAATTTAGTATAAATTAAATCAACAGCGTTACTTTTTAATTGGTCTTTAGTAGTAGGAGACTTTTTAAAAGATTTTGCAGGAACATCTAAGTATTTTTCAACAACCTTAGGTGATCTAGCTGTAACTCTTTCAGTAACTCTATCTATAGTTATATCGGCTTTATTATTCGCTAGCATAACCACATTTGCGGTTTTGCCATCGGCTAATTTAACTGACCCTATTGATAACGCTTCGATATTAGTAAGGGGGGTAGACAATAATACTTTTTCGCCCACCTTGTTTATTTCTTCTTTTACTTCTACCGGTAATTTTAATTGAGCTTCGGCTTTAATTCTTTCAACACGTATCGTTTTTTCAGGAGAAGATATGTCTACAAACCCCGCTGGGGCTCCGCCTAATCCCTCTCCCTCAGCTATATTAGCGGCTCTAGTTGGGTCTTTGTCTATGGAAAATGTATTAAATATATCACTAAACTCAGGCTTCTGCATAGACGCTAAGATACGATTATTAAGTTGGCCAAAAACGTAGGATGTCATTGTGGCTTCTCCCCCTTCTTTAGCTAAATCAATAAATGATTGAACTCTATCAGATCTAACGCCAAACTCTTCCGCTTTTTTACTTATATCAGCAGATGTTGCTTTTGGGTTTTCTTTAATGTATTCTATGAGGTTTCTACCCTTAGTATATGATTGTACAAGGCTAGGTATACCAGTGCTGCCTTTTCCAGAAGACAAGGTAACATCTGAGATTATGTCTTCAACGATTGCATCGGGGATTTCTAATCCCTTTTTGTCAATGTATGATCTTAGCTTTTTTCTAACCAAAGGAGCAAAATCGTAACCAACCATAACACCAGCCTGCTCTGCACTGCTGCCGCCTTCTATCATGTCGGTGTAATTTTTTGTGGCCTTACTAAAGATATCTTTCTTTTCTGATGGCTCTATTTTAGCTGAAGCCAAAGTTGATACCGCTTCTTTTTTTGTAACTATGTTATCCCCGTATATACTTTTAAGCGATTTTTCTCCTATTATAAGATTTTCAAATTCTTTAAACTTATTTTTAATAGCTCTAGCTGATCCGCTTTCGGCAACCGTACCTAAATCTATTAAGTAATTAATCACTTCAGCCCCTGTATTAAGTGTTTTTCCTTTTTTATACGGTAGCCCAATGCTTCTGGCGGTGCCCATTATAGCGTCTCGTAGCCCTTGAAAAGCTTTAGTTTCCGCTAATACTGCTTTATTAGCAGGGTCCGCAAGCAGTTCTAAAACATTCATAACGTACTCTTCAGGACGTACATCTTTTTCACCTTTTTCCGGGCCGTATGCAGCATCAATCGCCTCTCTATATGTAGTGTATTTTTTTCCTTTGTAAGTAAACTCTGCTCCTTTAAATGCAGAGTTCATTGTACTTTCTATTTTCTCCCTAAATGGTTTAAAAATTTCAGGGTTTGTTTCAAAAGCTGCGTAAGAAAAAGCGTGACCTACTTCCTGAGCAAAAACACCCGGTTTATAAGAATTGATATCTATAGTAAAAGTTTTTGTAGCGGGGTCAAAGGTCGCTTTTTTATCAGCACCTATTATTCCTTCTTTAGGGCCTTCGGTTATAATAAGCTTAACATCTCCTTTTATAACGCCACTTTTAACGAATGCATCAAAATCTCTATTTATTTTTCTTTGAGCTACCGCTACGTTTGCCTCATAGCGGTTTATTAATTTTTTGGCATCTATTAACTCGCTAGGAGTAGCTGCTTTTCCGTCTTTGTATTTACCCGTACGCACAACTTTCCTAGCTTGCTCCGCTTCAACGCGTTGACTGCCTATATCTAAGCTATTGTACGCTTCATTGTATACATCAACTTGATTCTTAAGTGCTGTGTATAATTTTTGCTTCTTTATAAGCTCTTTTCCGCTGTACTTATTTTGATTTATTTCTTGACCAAGTTGGTCTAATGCTTCGTTAGCTTTTCTTCTGCCATAAAAGTCAGGCTTTTTTAAATTTTGCACACCTAATGCTCCAAAAACAATCCCGTCTACTAACAGCCGTTCTAAAAACTCATCAGTGTTTCCGTAGTATTCATTAAAGCTGTTTTTAAAGTCTTTAATACCCCTTAAGTCTTCAACTACTGATTCAACAACTTTAGCTGTTTCGCTACCAGATAGACCTCCTATCGCGCCTCCTAAAGTTTTTTGACCACCTAATCCGATGTACTTACCTAACTTAAGAAGTCCTGCAAATTGTCCTCCCGCATAAAACCCAGCGCCTCCACCTATTTTGGATTCGCCTCTAGTTACTATTTTAAATTTAGCTTCTTCTAATGCCGCTCCGTATATATAAGAAAGAGCTTTTCTTGAAAGATTTTCGCTAGCTGAAACGTTTTTCAACGGAGTTGCTAAATTTTTTATTACTCTAGCTATTCCAGTAGCTCCCGCAACTTTGTTTAATAAACCAAATTCAATTATAGCAGGAACAAAACTACCTAAACCTTCGGTAACTTTCATAGCTAAGCCTCTTTCAAAAACTTCTTCTTGCTCGGATGTTAACGTCATTTCTGCATCTTCAAATAGTTGCTTTGTGTTGTCTAACTCCTTTTGTTTTGATGTGCCAATAACGCTCATTGCATCCTCTCCAAATGCGGCCTCGCCTATTGTTTCAACAAACCTCTCGGCATAATCACCTACATTTAATTTTCTAGAACCTGGGTCTCTGTTAAGGATTGCAGTGTTTACTAAGGCTTCTTTTTCAAGTGCTAAATCTACTTTGTCGTCATACACTTTGTTTAGGTAACTAAAGTCCACAGATACAGTTGCCTTATCACCTGTTTCTGGCTTATAGAGTGCTTGATTAAGGTAAAGAGGTGCTTCACCTCTTAGCGTAGGCAACCCTTTAGCTGTCCGTAACTTAATTATGTCATTAACTTTTACTCCCCTCCAAATGCCGTCTTCGTCTTTGTTGTATCCTAAGCGAGATAGGTTTTGATTTATAAAACCAATGTTATCATTAAAATCATAAGTTTTATTTAATTGGGCTTCATTGTCAGCATTGTTTAAAGTCCATCTAAATAAACTTTGTTCTAGCTGGTCCTGATTGTAGTTGTCATATTTTCTAGCAACTTCTCCATATTGTCTGGAGTAATTGTTTGTGTCTATGTTAAAAGCCGTGGCTTCCCCTTCACTAATTTCATCTCCGGACTCATCAAAAAGTCTTGTTTGCTTTTCGCCTATGTCAACTTTTCCCCATCTTGTGTTTATTGTTTTTACTTGAGATTTTTCATAATACTCTTTTTCAAGCGCCTCGAGTTCTATTTCTTTTTTTTGTAGCTCAAGCTTTGCTGTAGCGCTAGGAGGATTTTTAAGTGCCTGCTTGACTTTATTAAGTTCATCCAGCACCTCGCGATACTTTTGCTGGTCAGGAGTAAGTTCTGCTGTAAGCTTCCTATAACCTGCCTCAATAGTAGGGGAATATAAATTGCCTTCTCTATATAGAGATACTTTTTCGTTTAAAGGCTTAAACTCTTCATCAATTCTTTTTTTGCGCCTTTTTGCTATAGTGGTAGCCACCATACCATCAATGTCAAATTGCTTAGGCGCAGTACTGGAAGGATTATTTCTGTAGTATATGTCTGTAGCCTTTTTTACAGCAGCGTCTCGAAGCCCTTGTTGCTCTTGTCTATCTATTGTTGCACCAGCGTCTATATCATTATCTGGGTAAAATGATTTGTCATCTAAGGTCACATTTAAAGCAGTTTGAAAATTTGCCATGTTTTGTTCGTAGATGCTTTGTTTTTCTGGGTTAATGCTATTTGTTTCACTATCCCAAATATCCCTGTCCTTCGCTATTTCTATTTTTTCAAATTTTTCTTCTCCTTTATCAAAAAAGCCTTTAGCTGCTTTTCTTTCTTCTTCAGTAAAAGCAGACCCCTGGGTTTTTTCTAAACTATTAATTAGTTGTTCATTAAATCTGCCATCATTATAAAAGCTATTACCAACAAGATCCTGAAGATCTCCTTTATAAGTTTTGCCATATAAGTATTCAATATACTTATCTTTTGGAAGCTCGTTTCTTTCTCGTGAAACCGATGAACCAGCTCCCAATAATGAATCCGCATCTTCTAGTGCTATACTCGCCGGCTCCACACTTGCACTGGGCGCAGCCTGCTGAAAATCCTGACTGAAACCCTCTTCTACTACTTCGTCTTGAGCAGCTTCTGCTTCTGTTTGAGGTCCCTCTGTTTCAGGATCAACACTAAATACTGAATCCCCGGCTGCTATTGCTGCTTTATAAGCCTGAACCATTTCATCATTACTTTTGAATTCTATTACTACGTCGTTTATTTTAAGTTTAAACATGTATTTTTTTATTTTGTATTAATTAAAATATGTATTATAGTATTTCTTCGCTTGCACATTATCGATACCGTACATGTCCATAATACCTATAATAACACTATCTTTGTTTGAGAAGTCTATGGTCCTAGCGTTTACATTAAATTTACCCTGGCTAGCCAGATAGTCTGAAGCTTTTACAAGGTTATCGCCGACTAAAATCTGATTTGTTTGGCTATTATTATGCACGATATCAATGGCCTCTAGTTCTAAATCACTTAGATTGTTGCCATAAAAAGGTGTGCCTACATTGTACGTAATCTTATTAGCAGTGTCGTTTACTTTCAGACCGGTTACACGTCTTTCTTTTGATTTAGTACCTAAGTTCATTCCGTCTTGAACCCCTGTGGCTTGTTGAAATAACGCCATATCCTTAGCCGCCCCCCGCTCCATTGTACCTAGCTTTTTTAATGTGTTAGTAAACGTTGAACCTATATCTCGAAGTCTAGCGGCTTTTACACCTTGTTTTTCACTCTCTGGATTAAACTTAGACGGATTTGATTTATAAACGCTAGCATAAGTGTAAGGTTCATTTGGACCTGCATCTGGATTTGTTATTTCTAAATCTGCTGAAGCGGCGTTATTTAAGGCTATTGAATATCTTAGCTTGTTATTAGCATTGTCGATAACTTCCTTATCTTTAGATTTAGGATCCAGAATATTACCGGTTCCATAAATAGCATTAAAATCGTCTTCAGTCATGGCGTACTGGTACATCATTATTGCCCTTCTATTTTCAGGAGTACCTGCTTCTTGTATACCAGCTTGCACCATAGCTAATTGATCGTTCATAAAATTATTAGTTTCTTGAGTAGCTAAAGTAGAAACAACATTTCTAGTACCTGTTTTTTTCCCGTTATCATCAAAAATATCCTCAGTTGACATATTAGTGCCATCCTGAAGTACCCCTTGTAAGAATTTGTTTTTTGGATCCTTAAGTTTGTTTTTTATCGCTAAAGCGGCTTCGGGCTGCAGCTGAGTAACTTCAAATGTAGTGCTAAAGTCATCGCTATTAAACTTACTTAAATCAGCCTGTTGCTCTCCTGAAATAATTTGAAATTTAGGAGGCACATATACCCCTCCTTCTCTCTTGCCAGGAGTATAAGAATACGAAGATGTTCCCTCATGGAAGCCATAAGAAAAAGCTAAATTATTTTCATCTGTAACCGCTATTTTGCCCTGAGTTGCCGCAGAGTTGGTTTTAAACTTTACGGCTTTTTCCATTTCTATAGTTACTTTAGGAAAAGAAACATTCATTGCTTTTAGGCCATTCATCAAAGCAAGCTCCTCCTGTCTTAATTCCTGCTTCCGTGCGCCATCAATATTCCTATTGTTTAATTCTTTTCTAACAATTTCTAAATCCTCTATAGCTTTATACTGCGCGTCCTGCGCACTTTTTACCATTTTTTCTTTTCCTGGGGCTTCTTTTAAGTCTGCTTTCATAGCGGCTGTTTCCGCTTCAACTTTATTATCGTTAGCTAAATCCTCTTTTTTATTTGCTAAGTTTAAATCTCGCTGCTTAGATAGCTGAGCGCCCCAAGCTTGAGAAATATTTTTGGCGGCTTCGGCTAAAGCCTGAGGCACTATAAGTCCTGATTGATTTTGCACTATTGTTGGTTCTCTATAACTCATAAGTAATATTTTTTATTTAGTTCCGTCAAGTCTACCGCCTTCTGCAAACGCTCCTGACCCTAATAATCCTGTTGCTGCACTACTAACACCGCTTATGATTGCTCCTGTAGCTGCTGCTTGCGCTGTTTGTGCATTAGCTATATCCGCTCTTGCTTGACTTTCTTGACCCGACATTCTATCTAGTGTAGCCATATCTCTTGCTTCTTGAGCTCCAAACACAAACTGCTTTCCTGCTGCTTCAGCATTTTGTATTCTAGCTGATTCAGCCATTTCCATCTGAGTAAGTTGCATCTCTTTTGCTTGTAGCTCTTGCTCTCCTTGTGCTCTTAGCTTTTCGTTCTGAGCTTCTTGTTGCTCTATATTAGCCGAAACTTCTTTCTTGCTTTGTTTAGCTGCTTGGGCTAAAGCTGTAGCTCCTCCGGCACTTGCTCCGGTAGCTTGCAATGTATCTAGCGTATTAGCTAACGCTATATCTGTTTGCTCCATTTGAATTTCCGCGGCCTGTGTAGCGACTCCTAAGCTGGCAAACGGGTTAGAAAGTCCTTCGCGCATCTCCTCAATCATACCTTCATTAGATGTTACGTTCGCGTAAGGGTTTATAACATCTTGTCTATTAGCTTCAAATGCTGCCATCTGCCTGGCTATACGATCCCTTTCTTGCTGTGCTTTTTGTTCCGCTTTTCTTGCTTTGCTTCCGCTCACAAGGCCTCCTACTACGGAAACTGCGGCTGTTCCTGCTGCTACCCAAGTCATATTGTTATTTTTTTAGTTAATTTACTCTTGTATTCTAAATACTTTGTTTTATCCTTGACAACTGTTCTTTCTTCTATTACAACAAGATCTTCAGAGTTGTCTTTGTTTTCGTGTATGGTGGTCCACACTGTGTCCGTTATGGCATACCCTATTCTTTGTGTTCCTTCTTCTGAAACTATCATTAAAGGAGCCTGTAGTAACTCCACGCCGTTTGCTTCAGTCAAGACTATTATAGAGCCCTTCATTAAAAAATTATGATGTCTATGCTTATGTATCTTACCTATTAGCAATGTTCCAGCAGGTATCTCCATTTCTCTAGCATACACACCTGGCGCAAACGAGTGTTTTAGCGGTAATTCAGCTTGTTCCATATCGGGGTCCATTAAGAAATTTTTAATTTCTTCCATACCCTCTACAACGGTTTTTTCGCTATTAGTTATTTTTAATTTCATTTAATTACGATGATTTTACAAATCCTGTGCTTACAGCAAATAATTCTTTTTTGCCCGGGGAGTTGTTTACTGTCATAGTTACTTCCCCGAAGAATCCTTTTACTCCTGAAGAAGATCTTCCGAAAACGACTTCTCCGTTTTGAGACGATGTATTGCTCGTGATATCTGCGTAATACTTGTCTTCTTTTAATTTAAAGTTATTAACCAATAATGAGTTTTGCATTTCGGCCAATGTAGTTGCAAAAGATGCTTGTGATATAGGAAGTGCGCTGTCGGTATTAGTTTTAAACTCAGTCATTCTCCATCCAGTATCTCCTTCGTAATTTATAGTTTGAAAGTTTTTGACCATAGAGGGGGCTCCGTTAAACACAAATGTTACTTTTGATTCCTCTTGCGTTCCGTAAAATACTCCTCTTGCTTGTGTATTTGGCGCTAATGTGTAATGCTTGTAAAGTTTACCTGCACTAGTTGTGAAATAATTGTTATTTAGACTTATTATCTGATTAGGCTGGTAAGTAAAAAAACTAACCCACCCTTTCGATGTCTCGTCAAACGCTAGTGTGTCATATTCGATACCGCTTTGAGGTATTGATAGCACATATTGCTTGTTATGTGCATCCCAGCCACCTATTATATCGCCTGCTGCTGTAGACAGTTTATCTCTAAAAAAGTCTGTCATGCCAAAGTTAGAAATAACAGATATACCATCCATCGATAATCTACAAACAACGTTTTGGTCTCTATCTGTAAAATACTTTCTATATCCGTTGACGGCAAAAGATTCAGGGTCCGTGCTTATACCATATTCTCCAGCATACGCTACGTTTTGCCCTATAACCAAATTACGGCTGGTAACGCTTGCATTGCCTTCCGCTGAGTATATTGCATCCTTGTCTATTAATGATTTACTTACTTTGCTTTCTTGAAATATAATTAAGTTTGTATCTTCAGCATACAGCTTTTGTATTGAGCCATTAGCTGGATCAATTGTTCTGGTTATATCTTCCGCTACAGAAAATTGATTAGTTTGATTAGTGCCTGTCCTTGAATTAAATATACCGGAATGTATTAAAGAACTGAACTTATTTGATTGTTTCTTTTCGTCTTCAACCAAATAGGCTTTAACCCCAAAGTCAACAGTTGTATTGTTGTATCCTCCTCGTATTCTAGATTCCTCTAAAAGCCAATCTTTAGAATCATTCCCGCTATAATCTCTTTGTATATTGTCAAAATTTATTATTTTACCAAATTCAACTTGCTCCGTCAAAGCTAAAGCATTAGGCACTTCGTCTACAGTAAATTCAGTATTATTTAATTTTTCTGTTATATAGCTCGTGTATGTTACAGGTACTATATCAGTATAAATTATTTTTATTTCTTGCCCTGTATTCATTTTGTCATCGGTAAGGGCGGAATCTATTGTAAGCTTTTTTTCGGATGAATCTATAGCGCTCAAAGACGCGGTGTTATCACCCGGTACAACCTCTGTAACTTCTTCTATTTTTTTTAAAATAAAGCTATTAAAATATTTTAATTCTATTATTGCTGCCATTATTTATTTTTATAAGAATTTAAGGTGTGTTTGCTAATCTATATATACGCAGAGTGCCTTTGTTATTAGGATATTCTAATTTAACAGGATCTGGCATAGGCTTTTGGCTGGTTTGTATTGCGCTAACGCCGCTTGTACTGTTCGGATTAATAATTTTTAATCCTGTGCCAGCATCTAAACCTACAACCCACTGCAAGTCTATAGCGTAGTCAGGTTCATATTCCCCAGGTATATTAGTGAATTTATCAGTTGTACTCCACGTATTTAATGCAACCGATGGAGCAGGCTGTAGTTGTTTTTCTAGCTTTATGTTAATAAAAGGAGATGATGGTATGTAAGTAATAAAATCTGTTTCATTAGTGTAAAATTGATCATTGTAATCACCGTAAGCGTTTCTTCCCCATATCTCATTACTTTCATTTACTTCTTCAAAAGCATTGCTTACGTCATTACCTCCTGATCTATAATACTTAAAAAGATTATAAGTAGTGGTTTCTGGAGTTCCATTGTTTACGCCGCCGTTTACTTCAAAAGCGTTTACGCCTTGCCACGGTATGCATTTTGGAAAATTAAAATCATCTACAACAAGCCACGCTGTTGATCTAAGCGAAAGAGCTTGATTTGCAAATCCAACTGTCATACCCTGAAAAACAATAGCATATTCTATACCGACTTGCTCCTGCCCGGGATTGGTTGAAAGCGTAGGCTGTGTACCTTCAAAATCGTTGTAGTCGTAAGCACGCACGGATTGAGTCCATATATCTGAAGCTACTGATACATTTTTTATGTATCTAAAATACGCATTATTAGAGTTAGGGTAATCTTGATAATCAGGTGTTTGATTTATGTCGTAACTATCGTAGGCTGGTGCATCTTGGAATGGTGTCGCTACGTCATTGCTGCCTGGTAAAGTTAATTTATTACGATAGTCTGCAAAACCCGCTCTATTTTTTTCTATGCTTCTTGGCAATGGTCTCCATTGCGTCTCTCCTGTGTACCTATAATAATAAGTTACCGCTGGTGTAACTAGCACAGGAACTTCAACTGCCGGACTTGTTATAGTAGGTGCCGGGAAATTAACATTTGAACTGAAAGTGAGGGCACCGCCTTTATGTGATTCAGTACCTATTCTATGAGCATAAACATTGATATTTGATGTCCCACCGCCCGGCACAGGATGAGTAGCTGGTATATTATTTGCTGGATTTGGTATACCGTTATTAAAGAACACTTCCATGTTTGTAGGGTTCAGCCCAGTACCGCCAGTTAAATTATCACCTTCACATATATAATAAACCATTGCAACAGTATTGTTCAAATCCTCAGGGCTTAAAACTCCTTGTCCGTTATTCGCTTCTTCCAAAACTTTGCACGTGTCCCAGCTTCCTCCTTCATACAAAACACCGGCATTCACTTGATCCGGCAGCATTTTTATTGTAAATTCTGTTTGCTCCGCTGTTAATGATTGGTAGTCCGAACCATCTCCCCCACCAACTAGGTTGGCATCGGAAAGTATAAGATTTATTTTGTAAGTACCTAAAGGATTTACGCCTGGCGCTTGAGATAACACTCCGGTATTTTCGTCCATTGCCCAATTAGAAGGTATACTATCTTCAAAACCCGTAAATGGCTCAAATGAATACTTTAATTGTAAACCATCTTGACTGGCTAAACCAGATCCATTATCAGGGTTTGCAGTTACCCAATCAGATGCTTTTATTATAGTCGCTTGAGAAGGGCTAATTTCTATGTTATCAGGTATAGGATTAAAAAACGGTTGTATATTTTTTAAAGCGCCAAATCCCCTTGGAGTACCCGGTAGCTCTATAACTCTTTGTTCTTGTGTTCCTGTTTCTGTAACCGTTATTTCAAATGAATATACATTTGAAGTTTCACTGTTTTCTAAAAAAGCAATACCCTCGGGTATGTAACGTATTTGGAAGTTACCTTCTTCAACGCTGCCTACGGGGCCAGGTACTAACTCGAAATCTGTAACCGGAGTGGCTACTCCATTAACATTGACAGTTTGGGATGTTAAACTAGCTGTTACTCCAGTTATAACGGTCTGCCCTTGGTTATCTACAGGCGTAAACCAACTAGTAACCGGTTGACCTGCAGAGGCGGACTCTTCATCAAAATCCCAATCAAGTCCTTGAAACCCAGCGACACCTGTGTTTGTAGAAGCTACCTCCGCGTTTAAATCTACTATAAGCCCAGTGGAAGTAGTTTCCCAATATATATCTAATAGTGATTCTACCGGAGCTGTTTCGTACACAGCTAAATATGGCAGCATATTAAAAGGAGCACTTTGGGTGTCACCGCCGTCAACGGCATCGATGTTAGGTTGCCCTATTGATTTTTCGGTTGTAGATATTCTAGCTATTAATGGATTACTACTTATTTCGTAAAAAACTTTATTTCCATTAGAGCCACCCGTGTAATGATTATTAGTGTCTTCCGATAAATCACTAAAGGACATGTTAAAATCCCGGGCTTGAGCAATAGCTGTAGACGTGTGGCTTATAGCGCTTTTACCAGCGTAATTTAATCTAGGAAAGTATTGTAAATTTGTAGCAATTATAGATGTGCCAGTATCATTCATTCCGTTTTCTACTCTTCCATAAAGAACAACAGAACTTCTATATTGTTTTTGGTCAGGCCCAACCTCTGCCAAATCTCTAGGTATTTTATTTATATTATCATTAAACAAAACAGTATGAGCAGTTAGGTTTATTTCATTCGGAAATATGCCTTCATCAACACCGCCAAGATCTGAGTGCTGCTCATTTCCTGATTGCCCTGGGTAACCGTTAAGTATTCCTGGCAAGTATACATTATAGTAATCTTGCTCTGTTTGCTTAACAACAACTTTATAGCTATACCAACCTAAATCGTTTATATTATAAGTAAATTTTAAATCAGGTGTATTGGCAGGAAGATTTTCTTCCCTTAAATATATGTCATTCACTCTACCTTCTGTTGTCACAACGTATTGAGCGGGCCCAGTAGGACCGGAAATATTGGTTACTTTTACAAAATCCGTATAAGCTCCCCTCATGTAGTCTCCTATTCTAGGTATATTCTGGTTATTGGGGTAGGTTCCTGATGGTGGTGCAGCGCCACCTGCTTGCCTAAACGTGTACGTAGTATCTGTTATTGTAGTACCCACCCATGTGGCAATAGCAAAGCCTTCGCCTGTATTAGGGGCGTATTTGTTTTCTATAGCATACAACCCGGGAGTTCCCGCTGCAGCATCTATTTCCGATGTTATAGGCTCGTTGACTAAAACTTTTATTGCATCGCCCGCCCAAAGCCTAACATCTGTACCAGCGGTGTCTATATCATAAGCGCTGTATATTGTAGAGCCTGAATAAAATCCTTGTGTAGTTGACACTCCCGAGTCCACGGAGGACAATATTACGGGTGACTGTCTACCAAATTTATCTGATAATACAAACCCGACTTGGTAATTTCTATTTCGTTTTACTGTATGTTTAGGATATTCTATAAAGTTATCATAAGCCCCTGTAGTACTTTTAGGATCGATTTTACAATTGTAATTTATATTTTGAGGCGGAGTATATTGATCTTTAAAGTTGCCATATATTATTCTATTGCCGGAAGTTTCTTGAGCAAACGCTTTTACAGGAACCTTATCATATACCCTTACTGTTTGGGCTTCAGGAAGTGTTCTGTATGGTTTTCTTGACTGGTACTCGTAAACATATTCTGAGTTAGTACCGCTAGCGCTCGCTATTTTATTAACCAGTATGCTATCTAAAACTTTTACCGCAACCTTATCGCTTTCTCTAAAAAGTATTTCTAGCTCGGCTATCTTGTAGTCGCTAATTAATTTGTTTCCAGATGAAGGTAAAGGTATTATAAGGCCTATGTTCTGTACCAAATTTTCCATAAAATCTACTATGGTTGATTGATACGCCGAATCTTCGTCACCGTTTAAAAAGTACCCATTTTGTTTAGGTATATACGCTATTTGAGTAAACGGAGCCATTAAGGAGTATTCGTTGTCATCAAACTTAAATCTATAGCTAAACCTAACAAATTTATCCTCTAAGTAATCAGGGTCGCCTGGCCAGGAATCGTCCTCGTTTTTACTAGTCATTGTTGATATTATTAATGAAATAAAATCATTTTGACTAGGGGCTACCGGAAACGGCTTATAAACGTTTACCCTCGTTTTTGTTCCGGTTAAATCTAATAAAACCGACTCAACCTTTACATAATTTTCGGAGCTAACCCCTGCCTCCGGTGAAACAACAGTAGCACCAATAAAAGGGAGAAGCTCAGATACTCGATCTCCTTCCACTTCAAAATAATTAGTAGTGGCATTTATTTCTGCTTTTAAATCCACTCTTTTGTACAACTTTATTGCGTCATAAGGGTTGTACTTTGCGACAGATATCTGGTGTTCCTTAGTGTAATAGTCTGCTGGGCTAGCGGCTAATCCCCCTGGATTAAAAGCTCTAGCTAAGTTTATGTTTATTTTACGTGGCTGATTTCTATTATCTGTCCAAAACAACAGGTTTTCTATTAAGTTTACACCTATTATTCTGTTTGTGGTAGAAAAATTTAAAAACTCACCTGTAACCATAAGAGTATAAGACTCTGATTTGCTATTATAAAAATATATATAGTGATTAGAAGATGATGGTGCATTTGTTGGATTTTCAGGATTTGGGTCCGTGTAGTCCGTTAAAAAAACAAATATGTTATCCGCGGAGTTATTGGCTAAAACGCCTATAATTGTTAACCCATCTCCAACGTCCGTGCCTGATACTAAATTGTTACCAATTATGTTTTCTAAGGCACCTACATCGTTATCTTCGGATCTACCAACTGATATGTTCCGAGCATCTCTATATTCGCCATTAGGCAATATTCTATCGTCAAGATCTTTATTCATCTTAGACTTTAGAAATGTGTTTTTAATTTCCTGTGCCATTCAATTATGATTTAATCCATTTAGATTTACCTCTCATTACTTGAACTATTTCGTTCAACTTAATGTTAGATAATCTTATCTTAGCATTTCTTAACTTAGCTGCTCTATCGCGTTTTAAACGCTGTATAACGTACTCTGGTTGATTTATTCTGCTCGCTAATATAGAATATAGTATGTGAGCATATAATGCATCCTCGGCCATCTTAGGTATCCTAGAATCCAAGTCATACGCTAATCCATCAGATATGTATTCGAGTACTATTAATCTGTCTTTTAAATTAGATGAAAAAGCTATAACTCCGTCTCTTTCGTTCATGTTAAACCAGCCGTTTCTTTGTGAGTTCTGAGGATCGTTGCCGTATCTTTGCCCATAAAACACGTTGCCAGTTAAGTAATTGTCATACGCCCAATAGTCGTACGCGTTTATGTTACCGTTAAGCAATCTGTCATTTGCTTCTGCCCATCTTTCGTTTGTTATCGACGTACCCTCTAAATTATCCCCAATGTCATCCATTGTTGGTTGCCCTTGAGCATCTTGAACCGGCACTTCATAAGGGCTGGTCGTTAAATTGTTTGCGGGGTATATTGGGTGTTTTACGCCTAGTTGGTCTATATAAGATATAGCCGTGTAGTTTACGTAATCTTGTGGTATTATAACACTCAAGCTAGGGGGTATTGTAAGTTCTTGAGACTTAACGCTTTTCAAGGTATCATAGCTAAATTCTTGCAATCCTCTTTTAGCGTGGAATATTACATCCGTTCTTTTTACATCGCCTATTAACTTGTGCTCACCTACGTAAGTTGCAATAAATCCATTAATAACATCGTTCAAAGACGTGTACGAGTAGCCTCCGTAATTTTGTTGCACGGTATCTCCATAAGCGTCTTCTTGACCAAAGCCTCCTCCGCTAACCATTTTTAATTGAACCGCTATATAAGGCCTTAGCCCGTTTGTGTCTGTAAAGGTTATAGTATTTCCTACAACAGTATACGGCCCAGTAAATTCGCTATAACTTCCTGCTAGGCCAGTTAAGCTTGTATACACAACAAAGTTAGTTAGTTGCGCATTAACTGAATCGTATGTTAAGTCTGTATTAAATGTAGTTGTTACCGAATCGCCTACAACAACAGGGTCCGATATAAGAAATCGCTGTGCTCCAGCGTAATATTGTTCATTAGTTTCGGTTATTAAACCGCCATTAGGTATCGGCATATCTTACATTATTGAGCGTTGATTTTCTTGTTGCACTTGCTGTGCCGCTATCTGTACTATTGAAGGGTCTCTTATAACGACACCTGAGTAGAGTAATATCTTTAAGATAATATTTGCCTGCTCTGTTTTTGATAGCTCAAAATTAACTGAGTTAGTAGCATTGTATTGATAGTAGTTTTGTCCAGATGGAATTGTAAAGTTCCATATAACATCTACTGGTTTCCTTAAATAGCTAACACTTATATCCGATGTAATAGTTTTTGGATACAAGTATAATTTACTGTCTTCATATAAATATATGGGGTATGTTTTTGTTGGTGCTACTAAAGGATTGTTATTTAAGTACAGGAGCTCACTGCGCTGTGATAGTTGCGCTTCGTTTAAATCTTTATATATAACTGTACCAAGCCTGTAAAAGTCTTCTGGCGTAGCCGTAACGACTATAGCGTCGTCTAAGGCCGGTATACTGTTAAATATTATGTTAGCTCCACTGATTGTAAAGGCTGTGGTAGATACGCCGTTTATCGTGACTGCAATTACGCTAGTTTGTAACTGAGAAGACGTTATTGATGTAAAAGGAAACGATATCGTAACCCCGTCGCCCGTAAGCGTCTGTACCGCGGCACCCGCCCCCGAGGTTGTTGGTAAACTAAAGTACCCGCCTGCTGGGACATAAGTTGCATCACCGTATGTTTTAAATACAGATATGTTATGATCCACATTTTTAATGCGATCGCCATATTCTGTATCATTATCTGGTCTACGTAGCTGTTGATTAAGCGTATCAAAATAGCTCTCGAAGATTTCTAACTGCACTTGTGTTGCAACTTTATTGAATTCATCCGGAGATAAGTTACCTCTCTGCTCTTTATTCAGAATAAGTAACACTGTTTTATAAACTATATCTACATTTACTGCCATTTTTTTATTTTATTATAAATATTAACCGGCCCCAGTGATGAAGCCGGCTAAAATTAATTGACCATCTATAATATAATCACATAGTT
>Ga0206682_10001944_pt1 | contig 19493 bp, 17 predicted proteins | sample M240m12015metaG_FD_155444 | JGI IMG/M metagenome (GOLD analysis project Ga0206682, IMG submission 155444) | Ammonia-oxidizing marine archaeal communities from Monterey Bay, California, United States - M2 40m 12015 | ecosystem: Environmental > Aquatic > Marine > Intertidal zone | place: USA...
TTTTATTTAATATTAGATTTTTAAGATATCGTATCATTTACCGAATTTTCAATTAATTTAATGAAAAAATAGTCCCTAAAATAAAATTTATTTTAGGGAATAATGCCGTGGAGCCAAAGGGAGCAAAATCGAACTATTTTGGGGAGGATTTAGGATTATTAGAATAAAATATCGTTTAAATAACTCCACATTTCGTTGTGGAAATTAATGGGGACTAAATTATCGGCATTAGGAGCTTCACCCATGCGAACTATTACTAGATTTTGACTAGGAATAACATCGAGGTATTGACCGTTTTTACCCATCCCTGCAATTAAATCATCAGGCGCGTTGGAGGCCAAAGAAGTCTGTATTGGAATCGTTATGCCTGGAGGAATCAAACTATCTTTACCATTGAGCCACCAAAGATATCCATAGGATTCATTAATTTGTTGAGATGTATTTATCATTTTTGAAAAATAATTTGCATCATTCAAAATCACTTGCTCATCCCACACACCTTCATTTAATATCAACAACCCAAACCTAGCCATATCCCGTGAGGTGCTCCAGTAAATATTATTATAGTTTGATTGAATCCAACTACCACCCATTCCAATTTTCATTTTTACTTTTTGGTTGGTAAAATCATTGTATGTAATCCCAGATGAGTTTTCGATGACATCTTTTAATAGGGTATAGGTAGCATTGTGATAAAACCAGCTTGTTCCTGGAGTGTCTTTATAATTTAGGCAATTAGGTGTTGTGCAATTAAGGTCATCCACTTCATAGTCTAAACCAGTAGTCATGGTCAATTGGTGCTTAATTTTAATCAAACTCTCTTGGTTTGCTGTTAAATTGGTCCAACCATTGCCAAGATATATAGCACTTTTGTCCTCCACAGACAAAAGTCCATTGTCTTGAGCGATTCCTACTAAAAAGGCAGTGAGTGTCTTTCCAGCAGAAGCCCAATACCAATTTGAATTTTTATCAAAAGGACCTGTATTTTGAATGTTATTGCCCCAATAATTCTCTAATACGATTTTACCATCTTTTAAAACTATAAAAGCACGAGTGTTATTGAGTTCAAGAAAGTCATATAGATTCCCAATTCCAATAGAATCCCAGTTTAGTTCCTCAGGATTTATAGTTTCCCATTGGTCGGAATCAATGCTTGGGAAATTCATGTTGTTGATTATAGACTGGCTAATTTGAGTTTCGTCTTTTGAGCACGAAATGATTGATAGTATTATGAACAGCAGAAACTTTTTCAATAGATGCATAATTGGATTATCTAATATAAAAATTATTCCCTAAAATAAAATTTATTTTAGGGAATAATGCCGTGGAGATGCCGGGACCAATTTTCATCTTGTAACTATCTGTAAGTAAGCTACTTAATCATCACTTAGTATTTGAGTGAAACATTTTTTTCCTAAGATTTAGGACTCGAACTCAGGTCCAAACAAGTTGTCCACAGGTGGAATATCATGATTAATATTTGTAAAGTTATGAGCAAATTATATTTTATTGTCCCATTCTTCATCCTTTCTCTTTCAGACTCAATTATAAAGTCAACTGTTATCTCGGTCACCAACAAATTTGATTTGTACTTTCTAATACATTCAATGTATTTTTCAAAGTTGCAGCACAATTTCTTCTTTTAGTGAACTGACTTTTAAATTTTAATAAATTTAGAGAGTGAAATATTTCTTGATGAATTACCAATGTTTATAATGTTTTCAATTCTTTGATTTATTCATTTAACATGTTTCTACTAATACTTATTTCTTTGATGTAAGTATTATTACTCGGGCCTCCTCCACCTTTTACAAAAATAAAATGGATTTTATCTTCAAGAACAAATGGTCTGCAAAACCCATAACCCATTGCATCTTCTTCATAGAAATTTATTCCCAGCTCTTTTGGCTCAAAACTACCATTACCATTATTAAACCAAATCAATTTATCTATATTGATAGTACCATGTCCACCATTATTTTGAACATCAGTAAATACATCTGATTCGCCTGTGTAAAAACTATGATAATTGAATAGTAAATCTAAATCACCATCATAATCTATATCCTCTAATAAAAATCCTGAAGTTTGAATCCTACCAGTTAGGTTTATGTTATTGTCAAATTCGAATTCACCACTGCCGACACCTTTCCATATCTCTAATGCATTACCATCTGATTTTTCTAAAAAGAAAATAATATCATTTATGCCATCATTATTTATATCTTTAATTTTCATTTCAGGACATCCCCAATCATTATTTGAAAACCCGTTTATTGGTCCAGGATTGTAAATAATTTCATAATTATTTGTGGCAGAGTTTAATTCATATGCTGCAACACTAAAGTTTGTCACCCCATTTTGATCATAACCTGTGTACCTCGCAACTAAAATCTCGTTTTCTCCATCATTATCAAAATCTCCAATCTCTGCAGTTCCTGCTTGTAACACACCTGTGCTTGGTTCATTGAAGTTGGTTATTCTATTAAAATCATTTCCATCATTTAACCAAGCACTATAATCGTAATCATAATTTTCTAATTCAACATCCCATGAAGCTGCGGCCAAGTCATTCAATCCATCGCCATTAATATCCCCAATACTCAAAGAATGGTACTTAGCTTTGTCATCTGTAATCTTACTAAAAGCGACAACTCCTTCAGAAATTATGGCCTTCCAAACATAGTTTCCCGGCCAAGGCTCATCAGAAAGTTCTTGGCCAAAATCTGAAATGATTAAATCATTTTCTGAATTAAGAATTCTAATAGACCTTGGAACTCCCGATCCAATGTCATGACTGCCCACAAATTCCCAATTCGTTGTACTAAGCTTTTTTCTAAAATGTGTATAAGGAACATTTGGATAACGAAACATGAGTGTTCCACCAACAAGTAAATGTTGATACTCACCCTTTATAATGGATATAGTACCATTTATTGCTCCATTTAAACCTGTCACTTTGTCCTCGACAGATAAATTCCCCAAAGAAAAATCAAGTTCTGTAGTATTCGATGTGAAAAGCTGATTAGATTTTTCAAGAACAAAATTTGCAATTAAATCAATATCAGAGTTGATCAAAATAACTCGTGGGTTATCAGTATTATCGTCAGACCACTTTTTAAATTCGAAACCTGTATTAGCTGTTGCACTAATTGTTAGAGTAGTTCCCTTTTCATATTCGCCTCCAATTTTACTTACGGTTCCACCCTCACCTGCAGTAACAGAAACTGTATATTTAATGGTTTCAGTGGGTGTAACTTCAGAATCTTCCTTAGAGCAAGAAAAAAATATTAAAAGTAAAAAAGGAGTCAATCGATTCATTAGTGTTGTATTTAAACAAATATATTAAAGATTGCGTAGTTACATTTTTGCTGATGGTCCGAAAATTTCGATTTTGTGAGTTGCAACCACATTTTGACTCCAGAGATTATTTAAAAATAAGTAACTTAAAACTCATTAAGTTTCAACGCCATTGCTTAGTTCACTATTAAAGATTGAGTGAACTATTTTTTCCTTATTCCGGTAGCTATTTCTGCTTTTTTACGGTCATAAATAATTCTTAAATTCACACTAAAAGCATACCTGCCGTGCTTGAGTGGTTTGAGAAAAAATTTAAGACTAATGGTTCGCATTTTTAAAATCTGTAAGTGAAACATTTTCGACTCAGGTGAAACATAAGTGAAACATTTTGATACATTTTTAAAACTTACAGATTTGTAAATAGCTGATTTCGAATGAATTATAAAATATTCGAAAATAAATGGTGGAGATGCCGGGAGTACCTTCGGTGATCCCGTTTATCCCATAAAGTGGATATTAATCCTTGGATTTCACCCAATAGTCTCTTTTGTTTCAGGAGTTTATGAGTAAGCTCAAACTCCATAAACAAAAAATCCTCGGCACTTCGTGCAAAGGATTTCTATCATTCTGTGGAGATGCCGGGAGTCGAACCCGGGTCCGAATTGGAATAGAGTTGCGTTTTCTACACGTTTATTGCTGCTTGGTTTTCGAGATTAATCAGGCGTAGCAAAAACCCAATTAATCCTTATCCTACACAATAAATTTTAGCTTGGTAGAAATGGACTAAAATTATCTCAGTTTGTCGACTGCTTGAACTCCCTCGCAACCGAGACCAAGCTCGGGCAAGCAGATGGCATTTGCTTAACCTCTTAGGTTAGGCAGCCATAGCGAAGTTATAATCGCCTGTTATAGTTTGAAAGTCGAGATTTAAGAGCCGCACTCTCAACGCTCTACGTGCTTACACATCTATTGGCCAACCCGTCAAAAGCCAGAACACCCCCATATGGTTTGCTTGCTTGAGGAATTGAAACTCAGTCAAAGAACAGCCCACAAAGGTACGACCTAGAACCTCTTTTTTAGTCATCTTTTTGTAGAATACTTTAATTATGTTACCCATCGAAATAGCTAAAAAGTTAACTTTGTAGAATACGTAAACACGTTGTTTTTTGAAATAAATTACTGACTAAAACCATGAAAATAGGATTATTACGAGAATGGAAAAAACCTGCTGATAAACGAGTCGCACTCACGCCTGACCAATGTGTTCAGTTTAAAGGGAGGTACCCAGAGGTAGATTTAGTGGTCGAGAAATCACCCGATCGAACATTCCCAGACGATGCCTACAAAAAACTTGGCATATCGGTAGTAAACGACGTATCCGATTGTGATATTCTATTAGGTATCAAGGAAGTTCCTATCGAAAAATTGATTCCCGATAAGACTTATTGTTTCTTTTCACACACCATTAAAGAGCAGGCGTATAATAGAGACTTGTTGCGAGCTATCCTCGAAAAAAACATTACACTTATAGATTATGAAACACTAACTTGGTCTGAAGGAGGACGTATCTTAGGTTTTGGGAAATGGGCGGGCATTGCAGGAGCTTATAATGCTTTTTTGACTTGGGGCAAAAAGACCAATAAGTATACGTTACCACCTGCATATGAAACAGATGATTATGAGGAATCTATACGTTTACTAAGTGAGTTAGACTTAAGTAAATTGCGTGTGGTTTTTACTGGTAATGGTCGAGTAGCAGATGGAATTAGAGAGGTATTGGAGCAAATGAAAATTAAAGAATGCTCTCCTCAAGAGTTCATTTCACAACCTCCTCGGAATGCATATTTTACACAACTGACCAGTTGGGATTTATACCACCGAAAGGATGGAGGCCCTTGGGATATACAGCATTTTTACAACAACCACGAAGCCTATTGTTGTGAGTTTGACAATTTCCTTCCTTATACCGATATTCTAATTAACGGAATCTATTGGGAAGAATCCATGCCTCGGTTATTTACAGTAGAAGACACCAAACAAACTAATTTTGCAATCAAAGTAATTGCAGACATCACTTGCGATGTAGAAGGGAGTGTTCCTATCACCATGGAAGCTACGAACATTTATAACCCTACGTTTGGGTGGAGTAAGTCTGAACAAAAACAGGTAGCACCTTTTGGTGAGGATACCATAGATATCATGGCAGTAACGAATCTACCTACTGAATTACCCAAGAATGCTAGTGAGGAATTTGGAAATCTTTTATTGAAGCATGTTATACCATTGGTTGTAAATGGTGATAAGAGCTCGATTTTAAAAAGAGCGAAGATTACCTCAGGGGGTGATTTAACCAAGAATTACCAGTATCTAAAAAACTTTGTTGCAAAGTAGTTGCCAATCATAGGAATTACATATTCCATAGCATTCAGCCCCTTTTATGTCTAAATATCATAATTTTAAGATGATTAGCACAACCCCACTGACTGATATTTGTATCAACAATTATTGATCTAAATTTATTTTAAAATGTTTTGCAAAGACAATCAAGCGTTAATTCAACAGTTAGAAGAAATAGATAATGGAGTGGTTGTAATCTTAGCGTGTGAAAAGGGCTTTGATTTCTCCAAAATACAACCTCATCTAAAAAACAAAAAAATACCAGTGGTTGGTGCTTTTTTCCCAGGAATCATAGCTCAAGAAGAGTTACATTATTCAGGATATTTACTATTACATTTTGAGTCTTCATGTGAGGTTCATGTTTTGGATTCGAAAGAGGCAGAGCTTGATTCATTGGAGTTGGATATGAAATCAGGTACTGGTTTTGTATTATTGGATGGACTAGCAGATGGTAATCAAGAGTTTTTGAATAAGATTTTTTATCGCTTTAGTTATTCATTTAAGTTTGTTGGAAGTGGTGCAGGTTCTCTTGAGTTGGTTCAGAAGGCTTGTATATTTGATAAAGATGGGATTTATCAGAATAAGGCAATTGTGGTTTTTATAGAAAATAACGTAGGAATTGGTATTAAGCATGGCTATGATCGAATTGCGGGGCCAATTATCGCTACTCAAACAGATGATAGTCGAATTGCTGAACTTAATTGGGAAAATGCTTTTGATGTCTATGCGAGTATTCTTAAAGATGAAGCAGCAGGACTAGATATTTCAAAGGATTCTTTTTTTGATGTTTCTAAGGGTTATCCACTTGGTATAAGTTACAAAGGTTATGAGGATATTGTAAGAGACCCTATTTCTTGCAATCCAGATGGAGTGATTAATTGCATTGATGATATTCCTGAGAATGCTGCCTTGTATGTTTTGAGAGGGGAGTCTCAAAAATTAATTAATGCAGCCAAAGAGTCTTGCGAAGAAGCAATGTCTTTAGAAGATAAAGACCCTACTCATTGTCTTTTGAGCTTTCAATGGTCATAACCCACTGCAACGCACTATACCCTGGATCTGTACTCCACATGATGGAAGCAAGCCCTAAAACCAAGTAAGAAATATATAAAATAGGTGACCAAATATGGCTTGCTTTATAAGTTTTGATAGCTCCTTATGCTATGATATTTTGATGAATAAAGTAGATTGCTACGGTCATAGCAATTCGTGTGAATACTTTAATCACCCGTGTAATTGCAACATTTTCACTCCATGTAAAAAACCCTACCACCATTGTAAAAAGTACAATAAGAAGGAGTGTGTTTATTTGATTTAAGAATTTGGAGTGGTTCATAAACTAGGATATTTTTTTAGCTGGTACGCCAGCTATTATTGAATTTTCTGGGAGAGATTTTGTGACTACAGCACCAGCTGCTATAACAGAGTTTGCACCAATTTCAACACCATCTAGAATAGTTACTTTGCTTCCAATCCAACAATTCGGATGAATCGTAATTCCTTTACGGGTAACTCCTTGTTCTCTAATTAGTTTAGTTTGATCATTAAAATTGTGATTTTCAGGATGACAACTAAAGTATTGGCCTATGATGCAGTCACTACCAATAGAGAGTCCACCCGCACCACCAAGGTACGCAAATTCGCCAATACCCACGTTGTCTTCGATTGTTATTCCTATCCCAATATTATTTAGTGAAGTACTTACAATAACTTTACTGTCTGACCCAATACTCACATTATCTCCAATAGTTATTCCCACTGTTCCTAACGCACTTAGGGTAACATGATTACCCAACTTCAAAAACCTGCCAAATGTAATTCGGTGTACATAGTTCCAAGTTACTAAAAGCCCTGAGTAAATATCACGAACTTGAGGGAACAGACGAGGTAGAACCGATTGATTCAAAAGTTGAGTCCATTTTTGTGAAAGTAGATTCAACATTGATTCAATTAAACCTTGACGAAATTGCTTGGGTGGAGGCTTTGGGAGACTATGTTGGTTTTCATGTCAACGGGAAACGATATGTGGTCAAAGCCACCTTATCTTCTATTGAAAAAAGAATTCAAACCACCCAATTTGTTCGTGTTCATCGATCCTTCATGGTCAATACACGACACATCAAAAGTATCGATGATTCCTCCCTGGTTATAGGCGATAAATTAATCCCGATAAGCCGAGGGAATAGAGCTCAACTGTTGGATAGGTTGCATCTGCTCAAGTGATAAATGACTAAATAATGACAATTAAGTAATCTGCTAAAGTTTTTATTTGCTCCAAATAATATGAAGTCTTCTAAAATTATTATCCCTCTGTTTATTTTTTTAAGTTTTGTGGTTTTACAATCATTTGCTCAAACCAAGCACACCCTATCTGGGTATGTTAAAGAGCAAGGAAGTAAGGAGTTATTAATCGGAGTGACTATTTATTCCTCGGATAAATCTGCTGGGACTGTTTCAAATGACTTTGGATATTATGCCATGGATTTAACCGAAGGGAGGCATACAATTATATACAACTTTGTTGGTTATAATGCTATTGAGAAAGAGATTACAATCTCAAAGGATATGGTACTTTCGGTGGAATTGCCACCCATGGAATCCGCCTTGACAGAGGTGGTGGTAAATGCGTCAAAAACACAAAAGAAAGTGAGTGAGGAGGTTCGGATGAGCTCTATTGAAGTTCCTATCAAAACCATCAAAGATATACCCGCTTTGTTTGGTGAAAAGGATGTTTTAAAGGTATTGCAGTTGATGCCTGGAGTCCAAAGTGGTTCGGAGGGACAGAGTGGGCTATATGTTCGTGGAGGAGGACCTGATCAAAACTTGATTATTCTAGATGGTGCTACAGTGTATAACGCTCAGCATTTGTTTGGATTTTTCTCCTTGTTCAATGGAGATGCGTTACGAAGTGTTGAGTTGATTAAAGGAGGTTTCCCTGCAAGATATGGAGGGAGGTTGTCTTCTGTGATTGACATGAATATGAAGGATGGCTCCAAAGAAAAAATCACGGGCGAGTTGGGTGTTGGAGTAATTTCTTCAAAAGGATTGATTGAGGGGCCGTTTGCCAAAGGCAAAGGTTCGTTCATCATCTCTGGACGAAGAACCTACATAGACATATTAGCTCAACCGATTATTCTAGCAGCTAATAATGGTAATCCTGCGGGGTATTTTTTTTATGATTTAAATGCTAAAGCAAACTATGAAATTGATGATAAAAATCGAGTTTATCTCAGCGGTTATTTTGGACGAGATAAGTTTTATTTCAATTATTCAGAACCGTTTGAATCATATAAGTTGAAAATGAGATTTGGTTGGGGCAATGCTACGGGTACTGCCCGATGGAACCACGTATTTAATCCTAAACTTTTTTCGAATACTGCCTTAATCTATAGCTTTTATGAATTAGCGATTTCAGAAAAAGATGAGCAGTTAAACCAGCCCTTGTTTGAGTTGAATTATGGGTCAGGAGTCAATGATTATAGCCTCAAACAGGATTTTGATTGGTATGCTAATAATAACCATAAGGTGAAATTTGGTTTGGTTGCAACGAATCACAGATTTACACCTGACGCCTTAGTGATTAGAGATAACTTTGATGGATCTTATAACATTGATCGTAAGACGGAATATAAATCCCTAGAAACAGGTCTATACATTGAGGATGAATGGAAGATTTCCAAAAGACTGAAGTCATTGCATGGACTCAGATTAAGTACTTTTTCGTCTGAAGGGACTACCTATGTAAAACCAGAGCCTAGAATAGGATTGGCTTATGCACTAAGAAAAGATTTGTCGATGAAAGCTTCCTATGCTTCCATGAATCAGTACATCCATTTGTTGAGCAATAGTGGAGTAGGTTTACCCACCGATTTGTGGGTTCCAGCAACCGAACAGGTAAAACCTCAGTCTTCTAGACAAGTAGCTTTAGGCTTTGCAAAGGACTTTGAAAAACAAAAATTTTCGGTAACGCTTGAAGGTTACTATAAAGAGATGGACAATATCATTGCTTATAAAGAAGGAGCTTCCTTTTTGGCAATAGAACAAGATATAGACGATGGATCTGTTCAGTCCATTTCTTGGGAAGAAAATATTACGAGTGGCAAGGGAACCAGTTATGGCGGTGAGCTTTTATTACAAAAAAAACAAGGACGCTTGAATGGTTGGGTTGGTTACACATTATCCTGGACCAAGCAGCAATTCCCAGAGTTGAATGGCGGCAAAGAGTTTTTTGCTCGGTATGATAGAAGGCATGATATTTCGGTTGTACTGGTTTATAAAATCAAGGAAAATATGACTTTGTCAGGCACATGGGTATATGGAACTGGGAATGCCATCACCTTACCTGTTAGTAGCTACAAGTTGGGTGATATTACAGCAAATTCCAGTATTAATCGTTGGTTTGATTACGCCAACTATGGCACAGAATATACCGAACGAAATGGTTTTAGAATGGAAGCCTATCATCGAGCAGATATTGGGTTGCAAATTTCTAAACCTCGAAAAAATGGCATAAGAACATGGGAGTTTAGTGCCTATAACATGTATAACAGAAGAAACCCGTTCTTTTACTATATTGGGAATGAGCGATTGTTTGATGATACGAGTCGGCAAGTGTTAAAAAAGGTAAGCATTTTCCCAATACTACCCTCTGTAAGTTGGAACTTTAAATTCAATTAATCATGATTAAAAAAATAGCCATACTTTCATTAATACCAGTTTTTGGATGTCAATCCATTGTTGAAAATGTGCCTCTACCAAAGACAGAGGTAAAAGCCGTTACTTTTGGATATTTCGATAATTTGAACCTAGCCAATAAACAGAATATATCCTTGACAAAAAGTAAGCCGGTATTCTATACCGCTAATAGTAGAAGTTCTGATTATGAAACTATTGAGGATGCTGAAATAACCATAACGTGCAATGGAGAAAATTATGAATTTTATTATGAACCTCAAGATAAGGAATATGAACCAAGTCAAACCATCAATCTTCAATCAGGTTCAGACTATACATTGACAGTAAACAGCCCGGAGTTTGGAGTGCTAAAAAGTACGCAAACCATGCCTCAGCCAGTGGGTGAACATACCATTAAAATTGATTCGACCGTTAAAGAATACGAGACGGATTATCGAGTAGCCATTGAGCTGGATAACCCACTTAATACTTATTATCGTATGGAAGTATTTGGAGAAGGGTTGCTATCAGGTCAATCCGAAGAAGGGATTTATGTGAATCGAGAGTATTTTAAAATTATAGGTTCTGAAAACCAATTGAGTACATCATTTACAGGTTACAAATCATTTGATGGCAAAGCAAGAAAAATATACATGGTTTTAAGCTCAATTACGGAGGATTATTATAACTATGGTAGATTATTAAAGAATTACGATCCTCAAAATCCTTTTGCTGAACCCACCCTATTACCTTCAAATATGGAGGGTGGACTGGGAATGTTTGCTTTAAGTTCTGGTTTAATTATACCAATTAGGTAACCAATGAATTTTCAATAATTGAGGTAAAAAATGCTCGTCCGTCTGTATTGCGTAGTACTTCGCTAGCAGCTCGTTCTGGGTGAGGCATCATACCAAATACGTTAAATCCTTCATTAGTAATTCCTGCGATGTTTTGAATTGATCCATTGGGGTTAACTTCGTCATTCACATGGCCTTCTTCGTCAGCATACCTAAAGATAATTTGATTGTTTTGTTCTAATTGAGCAATGGTTTTTTCGTCGGCATAATAACGTCCTTCAGCATGTGCAATGGGTATTTTGTAGGCGGGTTTATCGGTCAATTCATGTGTGATTATGGTGTCTGTATTTTCACACTTGAGAAATACATTTTTACAGATGAAGGTCTGATTTTGATTTCGTAGAAGAGCTCCTGGTAACAAGCCACTCTCACATAAAATTTGAAACCCATTGCATATACCCATTACAAATCCACCAGCATTTGCATGAGCAATTACACTTTCCATGACAGGCGATAACTTTGCAATAGCACCACTTCTTAGGTAATCACCGTAAGAGAACCCTCCAGGAACAAAAACATGAGTACAACCATGCAAGTCAGTGTCTTTATGCCATAGCTTCACAACTTCCTGACCACTTACTTTTTTAAGCACATGAATGAGATCTTGATCACAATTACTGCCTGGGAAAATGATTACTCCAAATTTCATGAAACAAAATTAACTGAAATCATGATTTTATGGAGAAAAGAGTTGGGTCGGGTAATACTCAAGAAACTAACAAGTCTCTAATATTTTCTTGCTACCATGATGCCGTCACGAACTGGAATCAAGACATTTTCTACACGTGGGTCACTTTGCACTTTTACATTAAAATTGTCTAGTTCACGAGTGTCATGGTCATTACTGATAGCTTCCTGATCGATGACCTTCCCACTCCAAAGTACATTGTCGGCCATGATGATGCCACCAGAGGGTATCCGATCGATTAGTAAATCATAATATTTAGAATAATTTTCTTTATCCGCATCAATAAACACCAAATCAAATTTTTGGTGGATGGTAGGAATGATATCCAAAGCATTGCCAATGTGAAGTTTGATTTGATTAGCATAGGTAGATTGATTAAAATATTTTTGAATGCGTGTTTCTAATTCTTCGTTAATATCAATCGTATGTAGCACCCCATCTTTAGATAATCCTTCCGCTAAACATAGTGCTGCATAACCTGTATAAGTACCGATTTCTAAAATAGCTTTGGGTTGAATCATTTTTGAGAATAGACTCAATAATCGACCTTGCAAGTGTCCGCTTAACATTCTAGGAGCTAATACATTAGCGTTGGTATCCCTATTCAAGGATTTTAATAATTCATTTTCGGGGGTGGTATGTTGTTCTGCATACTGGCTTAATTTTTCATCAATGAATTCCATGGTGTTACTATTTTGAGATGTTAAAACTGGCTTCGACCAAGCTGTGGTCACTTTTAATAGAAGAGGAAGATTGGTAACTGGTACAAGTTAGTTCGTCGTCGTGGAGGATGTAGTCTATCCGAAGAAAAGGAAGGGGCTTTAGATAGGTAGCTCCCCAGCCTGTTCCTCGTTCAATGAAGGCATCTTTTCTTCCTTCTTGAAGTTTTTGGTAGGTATAGCTCTGTGGGGTGTCATTAAAATCACCAAGTATAATTACAGGATATGGGCTGTTGTCAATGGACGTTAAAATAGTTTGAGTTTGGGTGGAGCGTAGCTTTGATGATTTTTTTAGACGATGGATAAACTCTATTGCATAAACCTTATATTCATTATTCAAATCACTATGCAACAACGTTTGATAATCTTTTGGGGATACCTTATTGGATTGTAAGTGAACGGCTACAAATCGAATAATCTCTCCCTCAATATCAACATCAAATATGACAGCAAGGTTACTTGTATTATGATCATATTTGATTCGTTCCCAATGTAGAATAGGATGCTTAGAAACCAGTTTCAATCCATATTCACTGTGAGGGTCACCTTCTTGATTACTGATAAATTTTTGATGAGGGAATGCAATTTTATTGATAGTACCTTTTTTATTGAGCCATTCTATGAGAAGAGCTACATCGTATTTTTGATTAGTCAGGTATTGATCAATTTTTACAGATGTATTGTCTCCATTGTAGATCTGCTGAACATGGGTATTGAAACTACAAACCTTGATATCTGAAGATGAATTTTCGCTGGAGTTAAACTGAATTGTTCGAGTGATGAATTGGAGACCAATGATGAGTATAAAAGCGTTATATATGCCTCTTCTCTTCAAAGAAAATATCCAAAATAGCAGTAGAATGATGTTTATAGTAAGCCAAAAAGTATAGGTCAGCCCAAAAAATGAAATGATCCAAAAATCTTGAGGATTTACATAAGGGGATAAATAAGATATACTCAATCCAACGATAGCTAGTGTATTGATATAGTTGGTTAATGTTTTCAGAATCTTTTTCACTCGCTAGCTTTAAAAAGAAGATCCTTTTCTTGTTTACTTAAACTATCATATCCACTTTGAGATATTTTATCCAAAATAGCATCAATTTCTTCTTGATTAGGTTTTTGTTTTTTGTTTGTGATGATTGGTCCCATGGTCCGTTCATCTTTTTGTCTATTCCAAAAAAATGGTTTTTGATTAGGTTCACGAGATGGTTTTGTGATTCTTCCTTGCAAGTTAAGTATGTATATTAAACCAAAAAGAGCCCCGCCTATATGTGCAAATAACCCACCAGTATTATCACTTACTGGGAACATGTAAAGATCCCTAAAAACAAAAAAAAGAGCCACCCATCTCAGTTCAACATTGAACAAACCAAAGGGTCTAACTTGATATCTTGGTAGAAAGGTGCCCGTAGCAACAAGAATTGCTGTAACTCCTCCCGAGGCTCCTAATAATTTTTTATAACCAACGACTTCACTAAATATTGGGAATACATTGTAACTCAGCACAAATAAAAGAGCTCCAGATATACCTCCGTACAAGAAGATTTTCCAGATTTTTTTAAAGTCCATGAAGTCCTCCAAAATTCTGCCAATAAAATAGAGTAAAATCATATTACCTAATAAATGCCAAAAACCGGCATGAAAAAAGATGTTAGTAATGATAGACCACGGGCGGATAATGAGTTTACCGAGGTTACTGGGGATATAAAAGTACTCGAGCAAGTCTTCTGGAGAGAAACCAGATAATTTTGCAATTACTCCAACAAATATCGTGAAGATAAAAGCTGCCAGGTTAACCATAATAATCTGACGTATGGCAGAATTGCCCTTATTAAACTCGTATTGTATCTTCTCCCAGGTAGTCATTGCTGTTTAGTAAAACGAATTGCGATTATTTTTATTCCAATATTGAACAAGGATAAACCCAAACAATGCACCCCCAAGATGTGCAAAGTGTGCAACACCAGCTTGAAAACCGCTAATGCCTGCAAATAGTTCAAAAGCAGCATATCCTATTACTGCCCATTTAGCTTTAATAGGTACGGGTATAAACATCAAGAACAATTCTGTGTTTGGCCAGTACATTGCAAATGCAACAAGAATTCCAAATAATGCACCCGAGGCTCCTACTGTAGGTTGATTGACGCTAACTAGGCTCTGTGTAATTTCGTAATCTTGCACTAAAGTATGAAGCAGTGCAGCTCCAAGTCCTGTAACCAAGTAAAAGTTGATGTATCTTTTGGCTCCCCACATTTGTTCTAATCGACTACCAAACATGTAGAGTCCGAACATATTAAAAAGTAAGTGAGTGAAACTTCCGTGCATAAACATATGAGTGATTATTTGCCAGCCATGAAAATAGTTGCTCTTATAATTGAATAAGGCCAAGTACTCGTACATAGTATCGCCACTATAAATGGTGGCAACAAATAGTAAAATATTGATGGCAATAATATTTCTTGTTACCTCTGGAATACCAAAACGGTTGCTATTAAATTGCATGATGGGCTATCTATTGAAAAAAACGTTCCAAACTCTGTTTTGTTAGCTTTACCATAATGGGTTTACCAGATTGATCGATTGTTTTTTGTTTACACGCCATTAAATCGTTTAGTAACACTTGCATCTCAGTTTGGTTGAGAATCTTGCCTGTCTTAATGGCAGCATTTTTAGCAGCAGCTTGTCTTAGAGCATCTTTCTTAGCAATTTTTAAGTCTTGAAGATTAGTCTTGAAATCATCGATAATTTGAATAATAACGGATGCACCATCTTCTTTGCTAAGTTCACTGGGAAGGCCATTTACGATTATAGTTGATTGACCAAATTCGCTAATGTCAAATCCTAATGCATTGATGTCTTTTTGCATTTCAAGATATAGAGCAAAGTTTGATTTGCTTAATTCTAGAGTCCTTGGAAAAAGCAGTTGTTGTGAAGATACCGTTTGTTGAGCGGTATATCTTTCGTACAAAACTTGCCTGTGGGCACGATGCTGATTGATTAGGCTAAGTTCTCCATCAATTTTTGCTACTAAGTAGGCATCTTGAATTTGAAAAATTTCAAAATTATGGGTTGTACTTTCCGATAATTTTTCTGGTTGACTGAAAAAGGTTTGTTGTTCTGGAGGGTTAATCGGAGTATTGAGAATTGCGTCTAATTTTTCCCAATTTGTAGGTGTTTTGGGTTTTTTATTACCAAATGGATTGAAGCTTTGATCAACATTGGGATTATTAACAGCAGCAAATCGATCATTGATGTTTTGAGAGGGATTCGTATCAATGGCATTGAGGAGTTGGGTATCTGTTGGGAGTACAAAGTGAGTGCCTAGTGTTTTTTTTATAACAGATTGCAATAGTGTATAGACATGTCGTCCGTCTTCAAATTTCACCTCGTTCTTGGTCGGGTGAATGTTCACATCAATTTTACTTGGATCGACCTTCAAGAACAAGATATAAAAAGGATGTTTTTTTTCTTCCAAGAGATTGCCATATCCTGATATGATTGCATGGTTCAGATAAGGGTCTTTAATGAATCTACCATTAGCAAATAAATATTGATTGCCACGTGTTCTTTTAGAGATTTTTGGTGTTCCTATAAAACCATTGATCTTAACAATATCTGTATCCTCATTCGTTGGGATGAGCTCACCTTCCTTGAAATTAAATAAATCGTTGATACGTTTTTCTAAATCTCCACCTTCAAGTTTTGACAGATTTTTCCCTTGATTATAATATTCGAAAGTAATGCTTGGGTAAGCCAACGCAATTCGTTGAAATTCTTCAAAAGTATGTTTAGTTTCAACGGATATACTCTTAAGAAAATTTTTACGAGCGGGGATGTTGTAAAACAAATTTTTAACAGCAATCGATGTACCTTGACTTGCAGCAGTATTCTCTTGGTTAATAAAATTTCCTGCTTCAATGATGATGCGAGTTCCTATATCTTCTTGAGCACATTTTGTTTTCATTTCTACCTCACTTACTGAGGCGATACTTGCAAGTGCTTCACCACGAAAACCAAGGGTATTTAGGTTGTAAAGGTCATCCGCTTTTGTAATCTTTGAAGTAGCATGTCTTTCCCAGCACATACGGGCATCAAATGCATTCATACCTGTGCCGTTGTCATCTACTTGTATTAATGTACAACCTCCATTTTTAATATATAATTTAATTATAGTTGCTTGAGCATCTATTGCATTTTCGAGTAATTCTTTTACCACGGATGCAGGCCTTTGTACGACCTCACCTGCAGCTATCTGATTGGCTGTTCTGTCGGGTAAAAGTTGAATTATGCCAGCCATTGTAAATTATTATTTACCGAAACCTTTAATAATAAATTCTAGGATATTAGAGTTTATCAGTTTGTAAAAAATGGCTACGAGAACGAGGATTATTGCCCCTAACCGAAGTAGGTAGTTTTTTTGTGAGAAAGAACCATATCGTTGAGAATTTTGCTTTGCCTTATAGAGTTTTCGAATATTTTCTTTGGCACTATTCTCATCGGTTTTAATTTCTCCCATTTCTCTTTTTACATCTTGAACCCTCGCATGCAATTCTTCTTTCTGCTCATCATAATAAACAGGAGTGTAATTGAATTTTCGGTGTTTAGGTAATCGAGAAAACCGGAGATTAATCATACCATTCAAAGGTAATGGATTCGATCAAATTTATCAATTAGAGTGATGTGCAATATTCTTCATTTAATTGATCTGCAACTACAATTTTATGTTTTAATGCTTTTTCAAACTCATCGCATGCAAAGTCAATTTCCTTAATTTGAAGGTATAATTTTCCTTTGATGTAATGAACCATTTTATAAGATGGGATGAGTTTTTCTACGGCATTGTAATCTTTTAGGCTACCTTCAATATCATTCAATTGGATTTTAAGTTCAGCTCTTCTTTTATAGAGATCGCCTGATAATTGATCATTTTTTATGGCTTGGTTTAAATCCATCATTGCAGAGTCTTTTTGACCTCTTGCAGCATATGCGTCTGCTCTCAATTTGAGAAATGAACTATTGTTTGCCTTTTTTAATAGGCCATAAGAATAATCTGAGATTGCGGCATTATATTTTTTAGAATGATAGAAAGATTGTCCCCTGAAATAGTAGGCTTCCATGAATATAGGGTTAAGCTGCAGTGTTTTTGTAAAATCTTGGATAGCAGAGGCATAATTTTTTGCATTGTAAGCAGAAGTCCCTCTATTAAAATAACCCCTAAAGTCTGAGGAGTTCATTAGAATATAATCTGTATAAAGATTGAACGCTTTGGAATAATTACGATCTAATGACGCCTTGTTTGCTTGAATTAGTATATCGCTTCCTTGTTGTGCTTCACAATTAAGTAGGCATAGTGTCAAGACGCACGTAAAAAAGATTGCTATTGATTTAATCATCTCAATGTATAACAAATTAGTTTTAAAAAAGTGTACAGATTTTAATTTATCTATGAACGGTTTTTTTTCATTGCTTTAGTGAATATTAAAAACTTTTGGACTGCACTCTGAAAAGCCTTTTCATTTTCTACCATGGATAAATGGCCACTATTTTCGATGATTTCCACTTGTGCATTCTTACATTTGGATGCTTGATTAAGGATTTCATTTTTTGAATAATGCTCATCTTTATCCCCTAAAATAAATAATACTGGATAATCCACCTGGGATAATAAATGACTGTGGTCAGACCGGTCCATCATGGCATTCATACCATTAATTACACTTTTTGTAGGAGTGTTTTTAATAACGTTAATTAACTTATTGCCAAGTAATAATTGGTTGTTTTCTGCTACTAGTTTTTTTATGAATAATTGAAAAAATTCAGAAGTCCCATATTTTTTGATAAATGTAATAGCTTTTTTTCGGTTCTCTTTTTTCTTCTCACTGTCTTTCATACTGGTCGAATGAATAAGGCCAATACCAGAAATACTTTGAGGATGTTTCGAGGCATATTCGCAAGCAATATAACCGCCTAGTGAGTGCCCGAAAATGATAGGATTTTCAATTTTTTCGTGCCTTAAAATTTGAAATACCGCATCTGCAAATTCAGGAATGGATTGGAATTTTAAGTTTTTACTTTTGCCAAAACCAGGCAAATCAATTGTGATACACGTATGTGTTTGAGAGAAATGATTGATCGCGTTATCCCAAATAGTTGAGTCTTCACAAAAACCATGTAAAAAACAAAGGTGGGGACCATTCCCCACCTTTGAATATGAAATATTATAGTGTGTTTTTGGCAAATTAATTGTAAAAGCGATATCTTAAATCGACAACATTTGCCTTTTCAATAATAGTTTGTCTAATTTTTTGTTGCATATCTTGTTTAGATTGGTTTTTAAGTTGCATCTTAAGGTCTTTTGCGTCAGATGCTTCATATTGATTGTCATTGTTTAAGTATATCACAGCTAATGCTCTCTCTCCACGAATAATTTCAGATTTACTACCTACAGGAAGTCCGAAAATAGTTCCAGTGATTATCTGATCCCCACCAATATAGGGCAGACTTGAGTTACTAAATGATGCTGCAGGAATCGATATTGGGGTAGTTTCTAATTTCTCAGCTAATTCGTCTGGAGTATTTGAATTATTTAGTGCATCATCAAGTTTAGAATATAATTTATCTGATTTCTTTTCATTGAGAAGTATTTCCTCGATGACTGGACGTACTTCTTCTATATCAACCAAACCTTCAGGTTTAACATGCGTGATTCTCGCTACAAAATAGCTGCCGTCTATATCAATGATACTTGAGATATCTCCTTCATTGGCAGCATCATTAAATAACCATTTAGCGATCGGATTGGGGTTGCTAACTCCAGCAATAATCAATTTACTTTCATTAATCTTGTTGGCAACA
>Ga0206682_10001946_pt1 | contig 19482 bp, 22 predicted proteins | sample M240m12015metaG_FD_155444 | JGI IMG/M metagenome (GOLD analysis project Ga0206682, IMG submission 155444) | Ammonia-oxidizing marine archaeal communities from Monterey Bay, California, United States - M2 40m 12015 | ecosystem: Environmental > Aquatic > Marine > Intertidal zone | place: USA...
TCCCTTAGATGTACCTTCAAATCGATAAGATTCCAATCCAAATCCAAAGAAAAAACCGGCCATTAAACTTGCAACAAAAGTTGCAAAATTTAATTGTATAATTTTATGTGTGAGAGCATTACTTAAAGTCATCCTATTTTTTAAAAAAACAAATAAAAAGAACAGAAATTGAAACCTGAGTGTATAAGTTAAATCTGTTATCAACATACTAGTTGATAAATGAAAACTATAATTAATACTTGCATTAAAAATAAAAAATAAAAAAATAATCAAAGAGATTACTTCATCAAAATAAAGTTTATTTTTGTTAAAAAATTTAAAGCCATAATAAAAAAAAAATAGAATGACAATAGGTCCTCTTACCCAATAGCCAATATTAAAGAGGGGGTTAGTAAGGCCAAGGTAAACTCTTATAAATCCACTGATTGCATCAATGAACAAAAATGAAAGCATATAATACTTTGTAATTTTTTTTAAGCTAAACATGTGAAATTGATGATGATTTAATTTTTAATTTTGATATTGCAATATAAATCTGATATCCAATTCCAATCAAAACTCCTGCAGTATATCCGATGGCTATTCCTACTAATTCAAATGATGGAACCAATGCTATCCATAATAATATTGAAATAAATAATATTATCAATCCACCTATGTTGGGATGGACAATGAAATTAGTACCTGATAAAAAAGAAACAAATGGTATAGAGATTATTCGGATAAAGATACTTGGCAACATAATCTTTAGCACAAGGCTTCCAGTTTGAAATTCTGGACCAAAAGAAAGTAATATCTGTTCTGAAAAAATAAATACTAAAAAACAAATTATAAAAGCTACTGTAGTAAGAGCTTTTAATGAATCTTGCAATAGAGTTGAAATACCTTTTTTATTATTTTCTCCAAATAGTTTTGAGAATTCTGGTAGCAATACTTGAGTTGCCAATTTTGGAATAAACATTAAAATACTTATTATAGTTAACACTGAAGAATAAATACCTGCTTGACTATTGGATAAATAAAATCCGATAACTAATAAAGAGATGTAACCAGTTCCGGTGCTTGCAACTGTTCCAATCATACTGATAAATCCATATCTTAAAAATTTTGATAAAACTAATTTCTTTTCTATTTTCTTATTTTTTGTAAAACCTTTTAAAACTTGAGGTATTTTAAAAAATAACGTAGCAATGCTTGAAACTGAAAATAATAAATAGCTAATCGTATAACAGTGTAAAAGGAATTGATTATTGTGAGTAAAACAAATAAAAATTAAAATAAAAAGCATTACTACATCTGCAAAAATCTCATTTATCGCATATTGTTTTACTAAACCTGCACCATAGAAAACTCGGCGTAATATAATATATGAAGATCTAAAATATATAAATAATAATATTGGAATAATCATTTCAAATGGAAGTGCAAAATAACCTGAAATATATCCCCAGTTCAAATAAATGAGCATCGAGATAAATGAAATTGTGATTATGGGAGCAAAGATTAGTATTTTAAGTATTAAAGTAAAACTTTCAACATTTTTTTGTCCACGATATTCAGCTAAAAACTTGTTTCCACTAGTTCCAAAAAAATTAGTTACCGTTAATGTGATGATTAGACAAAAGCTCAGAGTTACGTTAATAGAGCCAAGTATTTCTTTTCCAAAAATTCTTGCTACAAAAAAGTTGAAAGCAAAAGGTACTAAACCAACAAATAAAAGTGCTAGAGCGGTGTAGACTGTATCGGAATAAAGACGTCGATTAGTAAAAATTCTAGTAACCTTAGTTTAATTTCTACGTTCAGAGTATATAGCAAAAGGAATAGAAAATATAATACTTCCAAACATGGAAAGTAGAACAATAATTGTTCTCCTTGGTCTAGACTTTTTTACTGCAGGTTCTGCTATATCAAGTATATTAACAAGCAACTTTTCTTTTGCTTCATCTATCTTTGCAATCTCAAACTGTTGCATCAAAGTAATGTAAACTGTTCTATTTTCTTCGACTCTGCTTGCGAGCCTTTCTCGTATCATTTCAGAAGTTGGTGTATCAAGTCTTAAAGGATTGTTTTTTCTAAAGTTAGTTAATCTATCTTCAGATGCTTCGGTTTTTGTCTGAGCCTCTTTCATTTGATTTTCAATAAAATTTCTATTTCTTGTTGCTTCACGCTTTTGTTCAATTGAGATAAAGTTTTTAACATATTCAGCAATATAATTCGCAATATCAGATGCGAGTTTAGGGTTCTGCATTTGAACTCTTACGGATATTAATCCTGATATCTCTTCCCTAACTGTGATTAATTCACTAAGAAGAAGTATAGCTTCTTGAATCTCTTTTCCTATTTTTGGTGAAGTGTATGATTGTCTTGGTAAAATAATCTTCCTAACCCAATTGAATGGATTAAAGCCAGGTTCTTTATTCAACTCCCAAAAAGAAATCAAATTAATATCCCTTCCATCTATATTCCAATTTTTAAGCACGATATCTTTTTTTAGGCGTCGACTTTTTATTATATCTGGAATATTATATGTTGGTGAATTGCCTAAATTTCCAATACCGAGTGATTTAGCCAGGCCTTGGTAATCTCCAAGCATTCCTCCAGATTGACTATTTTCTCCCGCAGGATACATTGAAATTTTTGATTCAAAAAAAACTGTAGCAATAAGAGAATACATCAGTCCAATTGTAGTGAATAGAATTGAAAATTTTAAAACAAAAGATTTCTGATTACCTATTATATCTATGATAGCTTTTATATTAATTTCGTCATTTTCCGTGATCAGGGATAATGAAGCATCTTTTACTTTACCAGTATCTTTATTTAATAAACCACGCTTTTTTAATTCAGCAATCCTGTTCCGAAGAGTCTTCTCTGTTAGTCCATATTCTTTTGCCACTATACCCCTTTGATCAGGGTCAAGAATAATTCGAGGATTAGATTTAATTATTTCTAGTATCTTCTCTTCATGAGGTGTCAGTTTCATATAATTTCTTAGTTAGTTTCTAAAATACGTTGAATAACTAGAACGATTGTTGCAAGCTGTCCTGCAGCTGTCAAAGCTTCTTTAGCAACAAACCATTTATTATATTCCAATTTTTCTTCTATAAATATGATATCGCCACTTGATATTTTCTGTCTTTTATTTAATTTTACTCTTTGACTGGTTGTTGATTTAACTAAAAACCTTTTTCCGCTTTTATTTTTAATTATTCCTCCAGCCATTTCAATAAAGTCAGATGTTGTTTTTTCTAAAGAATATGGATATCGTCCTGGAAAATTAACAGCTCCAATAACCTCAACATATGGAAAGTATTTTGGAATATGAATATTATCATTTGAAACAATTATATGTTGATCATTAATTACATTGTTTAGAGATGTTTCTAAAGATCCTTTTTGTGTTCGTATACGAGCTTTTATATATGCCTTTTCTTCAATTGAGCGATCCAATTCAGTTTTCAATAAAACTCTTTCTAATTCACGGTCGGGTACCTCTGAAATTGAATTATTATTTAATAAAATTTTGGTTGTATCAGCCTCATTCGTGAAGCCCCCTGATAGATTAATGAGATCGCCAAGAGTCGTTTGTCCGGGTACGATTGAATAGGTTCCTGGGTATTTAATCTCACCTGAAATTTTAATAATATCATTTGGTTTTTTATAATTGCTAAATGGAATCATGATATTATCTTCAGGTTTTATTTTAAAATCTTTATCTTTAATTACATGTAAGGTTTTTGGTGCTTTTTGAAGTATATCTCTATGGATAACTTTTATATTATCCTTATTTATATTTGACTTTAATCCACCCGCAATTTTTATAGCATCTTCGAGGGATTCAGACATTTTATATTCATATTTTCCAGGTCTTTGAACACCACCGTTAATATAAAAATAAGAATCTATGTATGGAATTTTAATTACATCTCCCTGTTCTACATACGGATTCATTAAATTGTTTCCAGACACTTTAAAACCCTCAATATCTACTTTTATTGTATCTGAATCTCGAAGGATTAAAATATTCCGTCTGGAAAGTAAATCTATCTGATAATCCTCTTCTTGATATACACCTAATTTTCGATCATAGATACCATCGACTGCAATTTTAGAATGAATTCCAATGCTTTCTGAGTAGGTTCTATTATCAGATTGAACATATGTATTCTTCTTTCCTTCAAAATAATTCTGAAGAATATTTTCAAATAAATCTGAAACACGAGTCACTGGAGTTGCTATAAAATACCCTGCGTTATCGAATTGTCCAGTAACTAAAACTTTAAATTCTCTTACACCTTGAAGCTCAATATTCACCTGGGCATTTAAATTCCAAGATTCAATTTTGTTTTTTATTTTTTTTATTAATTCATGAAGACTCAGATTATCAGTATTAATAAGACCAACCGATGGAATAAGTAATACACCAGTAGGAGAAATCATTAAGCTATAATCAAACGTTTCGTTACTTGAAATAATGTTAATGTGGATTTGGTCGCCCGGGCCAACTTTATATTGTTTCGGTGAAATTGATTTATCAATTAAAAAAGGCTTATTATCGCTCGTATTGCTTGTAATACTACTTAATTGCGGGGATGATTTCGAGATTTGTCTCTGAGCCATTCTCAATGAATTAATGTCTAAAGTTTGTAAGTATGGTAAACTCTGTATTATTAAAGCTGCTGCAATAATTTTTTTCATAATCTTTTTTTTGTTTTTTAAAAATAGGGATAAAAACACATAGGCTTATTGCTGTGCTAAACAACTATTTTATATTACCTTTTTATTAAACTAGGCGCAGTCTATTTCGATATTAATCCTATGTATCATATTTTAAATTATTCTTTAAATTTTAATATTCCAAATATTATTTGCCCGGGCAAAAGCCCAACATACTAAAATATTTCATTATATTAGTTTTTTATTAAAATATCAAATAATTTTGAATAATAACTTGAGTTAAATAAAATGATTTCAATAAAAAAAATAAGAGAAAACCCTGAAGAAATAATTAGCAAATTACGATCAAGAAATGATAAAACTGACATCAGGGAAGTATTATCGCTAGATGACAAACTAAGGATATTGAAAACACGTTCAAGTGAATACAGAGCGCAAAGAAATATAGCTTCAGAGAATATTGCCAAAATAAAAAGAGAAGGTGGTGATTCAATATTTGCTATAAAAGAAACCCGGGACTTAGGGAATAAGTTAAAAGAGTTAGAATTAGAACTCATAAAAAATGAAAATGAACTGAATAGGATCCTCTTTCAAATGCCAAATGTCCCTCATGATTCAGTTCCAGTAGATTCAGATTTTTCGGGTAATGTCACTTTAAGAGAATGGGGTAATAAAAGAGACTACAATTTTAAACTCAAGAATCATATACAGCTTGGAGAAGATTTAAATTTATTTGACTTTAAAAGAGGTTCAAAACTTTCAGGAAGCGGATTCCCTTTGTATGTTGGTAATGGGGCGAAGTTAGAGCGTTCATTAATTAATTCAATGATAGATCATCACGTCACTAATTTCAGTTTTACCGAGGTACTACCGTCAATTTTGATGAAGAAAGAATCAATGGAAACAACAGGGCAATTGCCAAAATTTCAAGAAGATATGTATCATACTGAGATAGATAATCTGTATTTAGCTCCAACAGCTGAAGTTCCCATCACAAATCTTCATAGAGATGAAATATTAGATGAGTCTGATTTACCCATAAAATATGTAGGTTATACACCTTGCTTCAGGAGAGAGTCTGGTTCTTATGGTAAAGATACTCGCGGTCTATTAAGAGTTCACCAATTTAATAAAGTTGAACTTGTAGAATTTATACAACCTGATGATTCAATTAAGGAACTTGAGAGGTTGACATTGCAGGCAGAGTCTGTTTTACAAAAACTAGGATTGCATTACAGGGTTATTGAACTTTGCACTGGTGACTTAGGTTTTTCAGCTTCAAAATGTTATGATATTGAACTATGGGCTCCAGCAGAACAGCAATGGTTAGAAGTATCTTCCTGCAGTAGTTTTGATTCATTTCAATCCAGAAGAGGAAATATTCGATTTAGAAGAAAGAAAGATAAGAAAGTAGATTTTGTTCATACTTTAAATGGTTCTGGTGTTGCTACGCCGAGATTGATGGTTGCATTGATTGAAACATATCAGGAGGAGGATGGCATAGTTCGATTCCCAGAAAAAGTTGCCTCTTTTTTAGGTATTAAAGAATTAGCTTAGTTGAAATATTATTGGCTTATTTTTAACACCGTAATTTGGACCATTGTTTTTGGCCTCTCAGGTATCTTTGCATCTTTTTTTGAAAAAGATAAAGGTAAAATTTTAGGGGTTTGTGCTCGTAATTGGGGCAAAGCGATTTTATTTTTTTCTGGTATTAAATGGTCAGTTACTGGTTTAAGAAATATAAAATCTAATAAGACACCATATTTTTTTACCTCGAATCACGCATCTGCTCTCGATATACCGTTAGCTTTCGCTGGGATTCCAAATTGGTTAGTCTCAGTTGCCAAAATTGAATTAAAATCAGTTTTGATTCTTGGTTGGGTCATGTCAACTGGTGGACATATTTTTGTAGATCGAAAAAATAGAGAGAAAGCTTATAAATCTCTAGAAGATGCAAAAAAATCATTAAAAAAATCACCTAGATCTGTTCTATTGTTTCCAGAGGGTACTCGTACAGAAAATGGTAATTTATTGAAAATTAAAACAGGAGGGATAAATATGGCAATAGAAATGGGAATCCCCATAATTCCTGTAGCATGCAAGGGTACATTTGAAATGCTGAAGAACAACGCTAAGTCAGTTGGTGATGGTGTTTTAGAGCTTAGAATTGGAGAACCAATTATGACTGGTAATGATAAAAAAGTAAACAAACATGAGATTGCAATTCTAATTAAAGAAAAAATTGAAAATCTTCTCAATTATTAACAAAATGGAAAAAAAAATATTACTCGAAAATAAAATAGTAAAAAAATGTAAACTTTGGAAAAGTCTCTCCAAAAAAATTGTTTTTACCAATGGATGCTTTGACCTTCTCCACAAAGGACACTTAGACCTTTTAAATCAGGCATCAAAGTTAGGTGATATATTAGTAGTTGGCCTGAACTCAGATCAATCGGTTAAGAAGCTTAAAGGTGTAAGTCGTCCAATTGAGTCACAAGAAATAAGAAAGAAGAACTTGCTAAAAAATAAATTCATTTCTGATGTTATTATATTTGAAGAAATGACCCCATTAAACTTGATAATTACAATAAAACCTGATATTCTTGTAAAAGGGGGTGATTACATAAAAGGGAACATTGTTGGAGCAAAAGAAATCGTTAAATGGGGTGGTATTGTTGAAATAATCAAATTAACCCCAGGTTACAGCACAACAAATTCTATTGAAAAAAGTAAACTCTAAGGGTTGTCTAAAATATATTTCAAAAGTAATATTCTGCCGCGGTTTTTCGCTTAAATTCAATTGAAAACACTATTTAGAGCCATATTATTTACGTTACTCAGTTTCAAGTTTATACTTGGTGCAGAGTCACCTATCCCCTCAAAACCTTCTCCTACACCAAATGCAGACGAAACTATTGAAAAAAGTTCTGTTCAAGGGATAGATGAAACTAGAAATAGATTCCCTGAAATTTTATCAGATGCGAAACTATTAATGTCTGAGATTGTTATTTCAGATTTTAATAAAGATACACTTGAGGTGGCTTTCTTGCTTAGTCGTGTTTTTGAATTAATGATGGAAGCTGATCAGATTGGAGAAATGAATTTAGAAGATAAAGAAGAATTTGACAGGTTCAATGGTACCTTTACCGATTTGTACACACACAAATTAAATACAGTCCAAAATATCAATGCTCCAGTAATGGCTGAAAAGGTATGGACTGATATTACCGAAGCTATTGAAATTGAAATGGGAGAAACAAACCTTACAGTTATTGATGATCGGGATGGTCATATTCCCCTCGTAAGAACAAAGCAAGTGGATCAATTCATCAACTATTTTCAAACTAAAGGCAGAAAACAATTTCAAATATGGCTGAAAAGACATGAAGAGTATAAAGGCCTTATTCTACCGATTCTAGCTGAGCATGAAATGCCAGAAGAATTTATTTATTTAGCTATGATTGAGTCTGGTTTGAACCCTAAAGCCTATAGTAAAGCAAACGCTTCTGGAATGTGGCAATTTATTTCAGCTACAGGGAAACAGTATGGCCTTTCTAGAGACTGGTACAAGGATGAAAGGAGAGATCCAGTGAAAGCCACTCATGCTGCTTGTAAATATTTAAAAGATCTAAACACCAAATTTGATAATTGGTATCTTGCTCTAGCTGCGTATAACTGTGGAGAAGGTCGTGTTTTAAGAGCTTCAAAGCTTCACCAAACTTACGATTTTTGGCAGATGCATTCTCTTCCTCGAGAAACAAGAAATTATATACCTTACTTTTTATCTGCAGCAATTATAGCTAGAACTCCAGAAGCATATGGATTCGAAATACCAAAAAATGTAAAGCCTTTTGAATTCGAGACAATTGTGTTAAAGAAAAGTGCTGATATCGCTGTGCTTGCTAGAGTTGCAGGTTTAAAACCAAACATATTAAGGGAATATAACCCTGAATTAAGACAGTCAGCCACTCCCGCTGAGGGAGATTATACACTAAAGCTTCCTCTTGGTGTTAAAAAAAGATTCTTAAGTGCTTGGAATGCAATACCTGAAGAAGAGAGGTTTGCACCTCAATTTGTTGTGCACAGAGTAAAATATGGTGAAAGTCTGTGGACAATTTCAAAAAAATATAGCGTTTCAATTCACGATTTAGCCGCTGTGAATAAAATTAGAAATAGAAATAAAGTTAAAGTTGGGCAAAAATTAAGCGTACCTTTGAAAGGTGGTAGAGTTTGGGGAACAAGAGATAACGGAGGCCCAGCTGGTTACACTAAACGAGTTTACAAGGTTAAGCGAGGAGATACTCTGGGGCAGATAGCAGAAAATTTTCGAACTCGAGCGAGTAAAATTAGGCGTTGGAATAATATGAAATACGGCTCTCACTTAATCAGACCAGGACAAAAATTAGTTATATGGGTCAAATAGATTTCATAAGTTATAGCATAGTTAATCGATGCGAGGCAATATGACAAAGCAAGAAATAGTAGACATAGTTTCTGAAGCAACAGGTTTAACAAAAGTTGAAACAGAGACAGTAATGAATGGTGTGATGGGAACAATCATTGATTCGCTTGCAAATAATGAGCGTGTTGAATTAAGAGGTTTTGGAACTTTTGGTATCAAACATCGAATGCCAAAAAAAGCGAGAAATCCAGGGACCGGTGAGCCAGTCTATTTGCCAGAAAGGTTTGTTCCTACATTCAAACCAAGTAAGCTTATGCGTTCTAAAGTAAATGATTTAATTAATAAATAAACGGAAAATAAATGCCAAGCGGTAAAAAAAGAAAAAAGAAGAAGATGAATACACACAAACGCAAAAAGCGTCTACGTGCAAATCGTCATAAAAAGAAAGATAATTAATCTATATGGGCTTTATTTGATTTAAAGCCCTATTTAGTTTTGCAAGGTCAAAAAGTTAGTAAATGCCAGTAAAAAAGTCTTATCTAACAGTTTCTAAGCTTAACTCTGATATCAAAAATCTAGTTGAGGTTAATCTCAGTAATCTCTGGGTTGAGGGTGAGATATCCAATTATCACTTACATCCATCATCAGGACACATGTATTTTACACTCAAAGATGCAAATGGTGAAATCAAGTGTGTTATGTTTCGAGGTAATAATAATAGTCTGAAATTTATTCCTGATAACGGTATTCAAGTTATCATTAATTGCTCTGTTACTATTTATGAACAGAGAGGGCAAATCCAGCTAAGAGTTTTTGAAATGAAGCCAGAAGGAGAGGGCGATTTATTTTTAGCATTTGAAAAACTGAAATTAAAACTACTTTCCGAAAACTTATTTGAGCAAGTTCACAAAAAAAATATTCCTAAATATCCCAGAGTAATTGGAATAGTAACTTCTGGTACAAGTGCTGCATTTGAGGATATCTGTAATGTGATTAATCGGAGGGCTCCTCATGTTAAGATAATTCTTCGTTCCGTCATTGTCCAAGGAAATGACGCATCTAGAACTATAATCAAAGGTATTAAAGATCTTAACAGTTATGAAAATATAGATGTTATTATTTTAGCGAGGGGGGGAGGCTCTATTGAAGATCTATGGTGTTTTAATGAAGAGTCTGTTGCTAGGTCTATTTTTGCATCAAAAATACCTGTAGTATCTGGTATTGGTCACGAAACAGATTTTACAATCTCTGATTTTGTTTCAGATTTAAGAGCTCCGACTCCTTCAGCAGCAGCTGAATTAGTAGCTCCAGAACAAGAACATATATTAAGAATTTTAAATCAAATGGAAGAACAGCTATATAAATCTGTAAAAAAATCTTTAGAAAAAAATATGTTAAAAGTTGATTATCTAGATGAAAAATTAAGATATTTTCAGCCAAAAAAACGGATTGAAGTACAAATAAATAAGATAAATGAACTGCAAAAAAGATTGTGCTCTCAAATAAAAATTCATCATCAGAATAAAAAAAGAGAATTGAACTCAGTCTACAAACAATTTAATGGATTAAGTCCAAATCGCGTTTTAGATCGTGGTTATTCAATAATTTTTTCAAATGAGAATAAAGTGATCCGTCAATCAAACAAGATAAAAGTGGGAGAGCTATTTAAAGCTCAAACCGCAAATGGGGCATTAATTGCAAAAAAAACCAAAGAAGCATAAAGTGATAAAAAAAAATGAAAAATAAAAAAAAAGACCTTGAAACTTCAATCGCTTACTTAGAAAAACTTGTTACAAAAATGGAATCAGGTAACGGTAGCTTGGAAGAAAATATCCAATGGTTTGATGAAGGTATTAAGCTAATTGAAGTATGTAGAAAAGAATTAACTGGTTCTGAGAAAAAAATTGATGAATTAATTAAAAATGTTGATGGATCTTTGATTCTTAAAAATATTAAATGAATAATAAAGCTACATTTGGAATATGGGGAAATACAGATAAAAAGTTATTCTGGAAAGTTTTGCCAAAGATTCTATCATGGGCAAGAAAAAAAAAACTTGAGCCGTTTCTTACTTCTAGAATAATAGAACACCCTAGTATGGGTGGTAGGGCGACAGCTAAACTCATTAAAACAAAGGAGCAATTTAATCATTTAAATTTCATTTTAGTCTTAGGGGGGGATGGTACTTTTCTTTCATTAGCAAGAAATATGAAAAACTGTAATACTCCGATCCTAGGTATTCATTTAGGCGATTTAGGTTTTTTGGCAAAAGTAACATTGAATGATCTATTTCACAGACTTGATCAAGTCGCTCATAAAGATTTTATTCTAGAAGATAGAATGCTTATAGAAGCTAGTATTTCAAAAAAAAATACTTTAATTAAGTATAATGCTTTGAATGACTTTGTCATCAGTAATGCAGAATTTCATAGAATGTTGAATGCAACAGTTTTTGTAAATAATCACCTAGTTGGAAACTATAAAGCTGATGGGGTTATTGTTGCAACTCCAACTGGATCTACCGCGTATTCATTATCGGCAGGAGGGCCGATTGTTACTCCGGAAGTTGAATCCTTGATAATTACTCCTACCGCTGCACATACATTGACCTCAAGGCCCTTAGTTGTCCCAGCAAATGCAAATATCGAGATTCAATTTTCCAAAAATACTGACCCTATTTTATTTACAGCAGATGGTCAGATTCATGAAACTCTTTTGCCAGAAAACAGAGTTTGTATTACAAAAGCTAATTTTCAAATTAAGTTAATAAGCTTTTCTGATAATGACTATTTCCAAAATTTAAGAGCAAAAATGGGTTGGGGGAAAAGAGGTGAGAAACAATAGTTTAGTTATAATTTTCATAACCGTCAAAAACCATATGCTTATTTCTATCAAATAAGGGTCTGTTAACATAATTATTTTCCATCTTTTTATTTTTATTCCCAGACATGTGAACGCATTTCCAGTTTTCTCTATCAATAAAAGTTGTTGAGGGTATTATTCTAAGCGTTAATCCAATACGCCAATTTGAGGAAAAGTTTGGATCTGATCCATGGATAATATTTGGATTATGAATAGACATATCTCCGGGCGAAAGTTCAATGCTGTGTGCATTATCGTTTTTGATATCCTCTTTTTTTATTCCTAAGTCTAGAACATATTTTTCTTGATCTAATTTTTCCATTTTAGAGGAGTGGATTAACTTTTTATTGTGAGACTCAGGAATAACTTTCATGCATCCATTATTTTCATTGGATTCAGTTCCTGCAATCCAGAGAGATATAACATTCATGGGTTTTAATGGCCAATATGAACCATCTTGATGCCAGCCAACAGGTTTACCATCGTATGGCTTTTTTGCTATGTAATGCGCACCAAAAAGAGAAATGTTTGGTCCTAAATAAAATTTTGATATTTCTTGAACACTTTTTTGGTCTAAGATGTGATGAATGAAAGGATCTTCTACCAACAAATCATGGTGAAAAGATTCAGGTCTAGTTTCAGGAAACCGTTTTGCTAAAAATTGAATGTGTCTCTGAATTTCTTTAACAATATTATTGGGAATTACATTTCTATGGATGGAATATCCTTTTTTTAGATATTCTGCTCTTAGTTTGTGGTATTTGTTCAATTCTTAAGACTAAGGTGCTGTCTCATTATGCAGTCATTATTTACAACAATTAGTAGGTTTTCTTTTGCTATTGCCTCAGCGTTTTCATTGACTATTCCGTCTTGCATCCATATAGCTTTTGCTTCAATTTTAATTGCATCTTGGACTATTGGTAAAACATGTTCTGCTTTTCTAAAGATATTAACTATGTCAATTTTTTGATTGATATGAATTAAACTCTTATAGCATCTCCTACCATCAATGGTTTCATACCCTGGATTGACAGGGAAGATTCTATATCCTTTTTCTTCCATGTAAGAAGATACAAAGTTTGAGGGACGATTTACCTTGGGGCTAAATCCAATAACAGCTATTGTTTTTAACAAAAAAATCTTTTTTAAAATTTTAGGATCAGTCATTTTTAAATAAGTTACCTAAAACATAGTTTATAATTTTTGGGTTTTCATTTAATCTTCTCATGGAGTAATCATACCAGTCAGGGCCAAATGGTACGTAAATTCGTACTTTAAACCCATCTTCCATTAGTTTTTCAAGACGCCCCTCCATTGGCACGCCGAACAGACATTGAAATTCAAATAGTTCTTTCGAGATATTTTCATTTTCAATCCAATTAACTAATTCATCTATCAAAATTTGGTCATGTGTAGCGTAGGCACAAAAATGATTATTTCGAGCCATTTTTTTTGCAAATAAGATATAATTTTTATTGATCTCATTTTTATCTTTGAATGATATCTTCTGAGGCTCATCATATATTCCTTTACATATTCTGATATTTATATCAGAGCTAGAAAGTTTGTCTAAATCTGTTTGTGTCCTTAGTAAATATGCTTGCAATACTGTACCAATATTTGTACTGTTTTTTTTGAAATGTTCATATATTTGAATTGTTTTATCAGTTACACTTGAGCTTTCCATGTCAATTCTCAGAAAGTTACCTGTCTCTTCAGCTTTTTTTAATATTTTACCAATGTTATTCATCACCTCAATGCTTGAAATATCTAAGCCTACATGAGTCGGTTTGACAGAAATTGAGCATTCTAGGTTTTCTTCTAGTATTTGATCATAAAGAAGACAATACTGCTCAGTAATTCGGTTTGCTTCTTTCTTGCTTTTCGTATGCTCACCAAGAATGTCTACGGTGACTAAATAACCTTTTTCATTTAAAATTTTAATCTTGTCTATTGCTTCTTTAATTGTCTCTCCTGCCACGTAGGGTTTAGCAAACGGTTTTGCAAACCATTTAGGTAGTAAGCTAATTGCTTTTATTAATGTAAAATTTATTAGAGGCACTGTCATAATTTAAAAATAAGTTAATCATGTAACCAGTGAGTTTATTTTAAAGGTAAGATAAAATTTATCTATTATTTTTGAAGTTTAATTTGACTCTCCAAAACCAAGGAGAGTAGATTTGCATCTAATTATTTGTTAAAATAATAACTTTATGTATAGAGATTTTGGAACCATATTACTCGCAACTTTACTGGGAATAGTCCTTGTAGCAGCCCCTTTAGTTATTCAATGGCTGATTGCTCCTTCAAAAAAAACAAAAGAAAAACTTGAGACATACGAATGTGGTGAAGAGGTTGAAGGTTCTGCCTGGTTACAATTCAATATTAGATTTTATGTCATTGCTTTGATTTTTTTAATTTTTGATGTTGAAGTTGTTTTTTTGTTTCCTTGGGCAGTTGTTTTTAAGGAAATGGGTCTTCTGGCTCTAGTCGAAATGGGTATATTTTTAATAATATTGTGCGTCGGCCTAGCGTATGTTTGGGTCAAGTCGGATTTAGATTGGGTCAAAAGAAGAGTTCGATACGGTTCAGGCAGATACAAAAATATTTCTATAAAAGTGGAGAAATAATTTGGGTTTACTAGAAAATAAATTTAATGATAACATCATAGTGGAAAAACTTGATAAGCTGTTGAGTTGGAGCCGCTCGACTTCTCCTTGGTTTTTTCAATTTGGAACAGCTTGTTGTGCAATTGAAATGATGGCCGCTGCTGCTAGCCGTCATGATTTAATGAGAATAGGCATGATTCCAAGATCTTCACCAAGGCAGGCTGACGTTATGATTGTTGCAGGTACTGTAACAATGAAGATGGCTTTGAGAGTTAAAAAACTTTACGAGCAGATGGCTGATCCTAAATACGTAGTTGCAATGGGGAGCTGTGCCACAAGTGGTGGCCCATATTGGCAGCATGGTTACCATGTCTTGAAAGGTGTTGACATAGTAATACCCGTTGATGTCTATGTTCCTGGTTGTCCGCCGCGTCCAGAAGCACTAATTGAAGGACTTCTAAAGTTGCAAGAGCAAATCCTTGAGGAAAGACCTTTGACGAGAAAAATGGCATGAGTGCTGACATGGACAACAGCAAAATCATTGAACTAGTTCTTGGAGCACTTGATGGAGACATGGATACTATCAATGCTATTGAAGATAGAGTAGTTAGATCAAAGGCTAAGGCTGCTCTTTTCAAAGCGAAAAAAGATCCTGAAGGCTACAGGGCTAAAAATATTGTTTCCAGTAACGATTCCGAGCCATCTAGTAAGGCTGTTTCCAATGAAGTAAAAGATGCTTCACTTATTAATTTAGTATTGAAAGGCTTAGATGGAGATATGGACTCAGTAAACGCGATTGAGGATCGTGTTTTTAGATCAAAAGTCAAATCAGCTCTTGTGAAAGCAAAAAAAAACCCAGAAGAGTTTAAAAAGCTTAACCATTTAAGTACTAAATCGGTAGATACTGAAACTGTAGAAAAAACTCAAAGTGAAAGTAAAAAAGATTCGATCAGTTTTAAAATAAAAGAAATGGCGGATTCCAAGTTTCCCGGATCAATAACCAATGAAAATATTGAGGATTTTTTGTTAGTTAAATCAGATTTATGGTACGATTTTGCTGATATGCTAAAAAATGAATCGAGTTTTCTATTTGACTCGCTTCAATGCCAAACTGGGTTTGACATTGGTGAAGATACTTTAGAGGCTAGGTATAATTTGCATTCAATGACCAAAAATCACTACATCGAAATTAGAATCCAAGTTCCAGTAAAAAATCCTCAAATACCTTCTGTTGAAACAGTCTGGAGAATTGCAGATTGGTTTGAAAGAGAAACTTATGATATGTTTGGAATAGAATTTTTAAAGCACCGTGATTTAAGGCGCATTTTACTACCTGAGGATTGGGAGGGATGGCCTCTGAGGAAAAATTATGAGGTGCAAGAAACTTACCATGGTATTGTTATACCAAAGATGAAGGAAGGATGGGAGTAATACACGGCGAAGAAATGGTTCTCAATATAGGACCTCAGCACCCTGCTACCCATGGTGTGCTAAGACTGCAAGTGAGAACTGATGGTGAGATTGTGTCTCAGATTACCCCATACTTAGGTTATCTGCATCGCTGCTTTGAAAAGCATTGTGAGAATGTAACTTATGAACAAGTAATACCGTTCACTGATAGGTGTGATTACTTAGCGTCGATGACAATGAATTTTGGCTATGTTGTTGCAATGGAAGAAATGTTAGAAATCAAAGTGAATGATCGCGTGCAGCACATCAGAGTGGTTATGGCTGAATTACAGCGTATTGCAAGCCATTTACTTGGTCTAGGTGCATTTGGTCTTGATATTGGAGCATTTACCCCATTTCTACACATGCTTCGAGACCGAGAAAGGATTTTAGATCTTTTTGAAATGACCTGTGGGGCTCGTCTACTTTACAACTACATGTGGATAGGTGGGCTAAGTCATGATTTGCCTGTAGGTTTTGTTGAATCTACTTATAAGTTTTTAGATTACTTTGAGCCTAAAATTGATGAATTTGTTGATCTTTTAGTACACAATAAAATCTTTGTTGAGAGAACAGCTGATATTGGTGTTATGCCTCAGGATGTTGCAATAAGTTATGGTGTTACGGGACCTAACTTAAGAGCATCTGGTCTCAAATGGGATTTAAGAAAAGACGATCCTTACTCCATTTACAACAAGTTTGATTTTAAAGTTCCGGTGGGAGAAGGTGGTAAAGGAACTGTTGGTGATTGTTGGGACAGGTTTTATGTAAGAGTACTCGAAATGAAAGAAAGTATTAAAATTGTGAGACAGGCGTTATCCAGTATGCCTAAAGATGGAGATGTTCATCAATCTCTTCCAAAAAAAATTAAACCACCGGTTGGCTCAATTTACAAAAGAACTGAGTCACCTCGTGGTGACCTAGGTTATTATATTCAGAGTGATGGGTCTAATATTCCATATCGTCTAAAAATGCGTTCACCTGCCTTCACAGCATTGTCAGTAATAGATGAAATAGCTGCTGGTTGGTTGCTTTCCGACGTTTTAGCTATTCTTGGTAGTCTTGATATTGTTCTAGGCGAAATAGACAGATGACAGTTGACTTTTTATTTGATAGTCTGGTAAGCTTTTTCCCCAGCTGGGGGAATACAGATCCTTTTTTAATTGTATCCATGTTAATTCCCTTGGTTGCAACCTTCGGCTTCATTACTATATATGCACTTGTTGTTATTTATGCTGAGTTGAAAGTTTCTTCCTTTATTCAAGACAAAGTTGGTCCAATGGGGCAGGGTGTTGGGCTTCATGCTGGAAAATGGGGTCTGCTTCAACCAATTGCGGATGCCTTGAAATTGTTGTCGAAAGAAGATATCATCCCAAGTAGTGCAAATAGGGTCCTCTTTATACTAGCTCCATTTATGATTTTTGTTGGAGCTTTTATAAGTTTTATTGCGCTCCCTTTCAATAGTTCTATTATAGTTTCGGATTTAAATATAGGTATTTTTTATATTCTTGGCGTTGGAAGCCTTGCAGTGATCGCTTTAATCTTAGCTGGGTGGTCATCTAATAATAAATGGTCCTTGTATGGTGGGATGAGATCTGCCGCGCAGATTATTAGCTATGAAATTCCAGCTGGTATATCGCTAATTGTTGTAATAATGCTTGCAGGAAGTCTTAATATGCAAGAAATAATAATATATCAACAAGGTGGTATAGCTAATTGGATTATATTTGATAACCCTTTTATGCCAATTGCATTCATTGTTTATTTTATCAGCGCACTTGCGGAAACCAATAGAACCCCATTTGATCTTCCTGAGTCTGAATCTGAATTAGTTGCAGGTTTTGTTACTGAATATTCGGGTATGAGATACGCATTTTTCTTTTTAAGTGAATATGCAAATATGTTTGTTGTAAGTGTTGTTGCTGTTACTGGGTTTTTAGGTGGATGGCAAAGCCCCTTCTCTGACTCAATGGATTCTCCAATTATGGGAGTCTTCTGGATGCTTAGTAAAACGGCTTTTCTTATTTTTATTATGATTTGGATCAGGTGGACAGTTCCTCGTTTAAGAGTTGATCAGCTGATGCATCTCTGTTGGAAAGTTTTTCTACCAATTGGTCTTTTTAACATATTTGCTGTAGCAATTTGGACAGTTTTATTTGGATAATTAATTATGATTAAATATTTTACCGATATATGGACAAGTGCAACAACAATTTTAGGTGGTATGGGAATCACTTTTGTCCATTTAATTAGAGCAAGGCAAGATAATGTAACTCTTCAATATCCTGAAGAAAGATGGCCTAGACCTGAGAGAAATATTGGTTTTGATCACGATAGTTATAATGTCATAAGAACTAGGTTACATGTTGATATGGATGATTGTATTGGTTGTCTTAAATGTGAAAGAGCCTGCCCGGTCGATTGTATAAAAATTGTAACTGAAAAAGCTCCAGAACGTGGTAGTGATATAAAAGAAATAAATCATGTTGGTGTTACAACTAATGGAACAAGAAAGGCTATGGTTGTTACTAGGTTTGATATTGATATGTCTGAATGTTGTTATTGTAATTTATGTACTTATCCATGCCCTGAAGAGTGTATTTTTATGACTGGGGGACCTAATAGTAATAGACATCCGATAGACTACGAGTTTTCTGAACCTGACAGAGATAACTTAATTTATAAATTTGCAAAATCGGGTACGAAGGAAGGTCTTGATAAATATGTTGGTGAGAAAAGTGCAGAATCTTAGGATGTATTTGAATGGCTGATTTAGTATTCTGGCTTATTGCTGCGTTTACAATAGTGTCTGCATTAGTGGTCGTTCTAAATAATCAGTTGCTATATTCAGCTGTAGCGCTATTATTTACTCTCTTTGGGGTTGCTGCATTATACGTTTTTTTATGGGCTGATTTTATTGCTGGTGTTCAATTAATAGTTTACATTGGTGGAATTTTAGTATTAATAATATTTGGTATAATGCTAACAAATAGAATTTCATCCGTTAGACTTTCTCAGACCAATGTGCAGCAAGGGATCGGTGGTGTTGTTTCGATCTGGCTGCTTATTTTATTAGGCTTGGTAGTTTCAAAAACATCCTGGTTAGAGAGTCCATCGGTGGAGCCAGTAGGTAGCACTGTTCATGACATAGGGGTATTGCTCCTTACAAAGTATTTATTGCCATTTGAAGCAGTTTCGCTTCTTCTTCTAGGTGCTCTAATTGGAGCCGCGCTGCTATCCAGGGAAGCAGCTTAATGGATCACTTAAATAACTATTTATTTATTTCTGCGGTGTTATTTTCACTTGGTGTATTTGCTGTAATGACTCGTAGAAATGGTATAGCCGTTCTAATGGGCGTGGAATTAATGCTGAATGCCGCAAACATTAATTTTGTGGCATTTTCAAGGTTTGGTGGCATGAACTTAGATGGACATATTTTCAGTCTTTTTGTAATTGTTCTTGCTGCAGCGGAAGCAGCTGTTG
>Ga0206682_10001947_pt1 | contig 19442 bp, 31 predicted proteins | sample M240m12015metaG_FD_155444 | JGI IMG/M metagenome (GOLD analysis project Ga0206682, IMG submission 155444) | Ammonia-oxidizing marine archaeal communities from Monterey Bay, California, United States - M2 40m 12015 | ecosystem: Environmental > Aquatic > Marine > Intertidal zone | place: USA...
AAAAGAAAATAGTAAAAGCTGAATGGCTTAAGTACTTTTTAGGAGACAATGTAGGCAGATCAACCCAAGGCACACGTAAAACTGCTTTAGCTGAGGCGCTATCAGAAGCTTTTGCTCTTGACGCCACTATGGAAGTTTTAGCAGACCCCACGGTTTTTGATAAATTGCAGCAAATAGGAGAAATAACTAATAACCCTGTTTCTGACAATTATATAGACCAGGTATCTGAAAAGATAGGCAGGCCCGTGAACATGAAATTTTCAAAAGTTGTTGACAATAAAAGTAAAGAAAATATTTTAGTAAAAGATATTTTAGGAGATGCGTTTTTAGCCGCTGATCCTAATAAGAATAAAAATGTGCCATTCAACACTCTGCTAAAAAACTTTGTAAGACATATGGCAAAAAATTATTCTCGTGATGGGAAGCCGTATGATGCTAAAAGGTATAAACCAATATTGTTTGAATATTATGTAGGTAAAACTATATCTTTAAATAATCCTGATTTAAAATTAATTAATGATTTTAAGGGGTTTGACGCCACTGGTGCGGGAGATTTAAATTTTGTGCATATTCCAACTGGAGAAAAAATAAATATTGAAGTTAAAATGAAAGCTACAGACCAGATGAGTAGCGGAACTATTAACTACAATCCAGATACAAAAGAATTTGAAAAACCTAAGAATCCTATAGAAATATTTTCTGTAGTTGCAGCTGCTTTGAAAGGAGCAGGGGTAGACACGAATATAGATAAAATATTTGAAGCAGCAGGAGTAGAAAGTTTTAGAAAATTAACATTTGATCAGGCAGATATAGTAAATCAAATGAAAACCAAATTGCTTAATCCAAAAATTATTTTGGGGGATGTGTCAAATATAATAAATGCTTATAAAAAGAAAGGCGTTCATTTTATTGTTTTAGGTGACCAAATGTATTCATTGTCAGAAAACACATTTGGAACAGGATTAGATAAGCTGTCTGGTAAAGGTTTTATTAAAGCTAGATTGGTTTGGGGTAGTAAAAATAAAAAAAATAATACGGTTAGTGGTTCCATTAGAGCGTTTAATTTAATAGAAAAAGGAACTGTTAATAAAGGAACAAACATTAGCGATGTCAAGTTTAAGCTTTCTCAAAGCTTAGATACTGAGTTTAATCAATTATTACAAGCAACAACAGGTGTTGAATACTATAAAACTTTCTCGCCCGCTAAAGCTAGACTAATTGGAAGAGGTAAAGGTAAGCGCAAGTTTTTTATACCATATTCAGCTGATGATTTCGTTGGTTTGCTATACGCGACTTTAGGTGAAGGCAAAGTTGGTAATAAACAAATGGCTTGGTATGAAGAAAACTTACTTAGGCCATTTTCCCGCGGTATACAGCAATACGAAGTAGCTAAGCAAAAAGCTATGCGCGAATGGATGGCACTGAGTAGTCAAATTAAAAAAGATGTACCCGGCGGCTTAAATAAGCGAAATGATACTGGTTTTAGGAACCAAGATTCATTACGTATGTATATATGGGCTAAGCAGGGAATGGATGTGCCTGGAGCCGCTAAAAGCGACGTGAGCGATGCCGTATCATTAGTCAGCAACAATCCTAAGCTAAAAGAATTTGCTGAAAGATTAATTGCTTTAAATCCTGAAGGTTATCCTGCACCTGGACAAAGCTGGGATGCTGGTGATATTACTACGGACATTGTATCCTACGTTAATGATGTACGCCGCGGTGAGTTCTTGACTGAATGGAAACAAAACGTTGATCAAATATTTACTGATAAAAATAAACAAAAGCTATTAGCTTCTTACGGACAAAACTATATCGACGCTTTAGAAGATATATTGCATCGTATGAAGACTGGGCGCAATAGAAAGTTTGGTACAACAAAGGCTGAAAGAACATTTATGGATTGGACTAACAATTCTGTTGGTGCTATCATGTTCTTTAATGCACGATCTGCTGTACTTCAAACATTATCAGCTGTTAACTTTATAAACTTTAGCGACAACAACCCTATTAATGCTGGACTTGCTTTTGCTAATCAACCACAATATTGGAAAGACTTTTCAACATTATTTAATTCAGACTTCTTAAAACAACGACGTTCTGGTTTACAAACCGATGTTAACGCAGATGAAATTGCTAATGCTGCTAAAAGTTCTAGTAATAAAGCTAAGGCTGCGCTAAGTGCAATACTTAAATTAGGATTTACACCAACACAAATTGCTGACTCATTTGCAATTGCTTCAGGTGGTGCTACATTTTATCGCAATAGAGTAAAAAAATACATAAAAGACGGATTAGACAAAGAAGCCGCAGAAAAGAAAGCATTTACTGATTTTCAAGAAGTAGCGGAAGAAACACAACAATCTGCACGACCAGACCGTATTTCATCTCAGCAAGCAAGCTCATTAGGGCGACTTGTACTAGCTTTTGGTAATACACCTATGCAATACGCTCGGTTAACTAAAAAAGCTTCCTTAGATTTGATTAATGGACGCGGAGATTGGAAGACAAATATCAGTAAGATTGCTTATTATAGTGTAATACAAAATATTATATTCTCCTCTCTACAACAAGGCTTGTTTGCTTTGCTGTTTGACGAGGAAGACGACGAAAAAGAAAAATCAAGATATTTTAGAATTGGAAATAGTAGTTTTGATACTTTACTCCGTGGTGCTGGAGTTTATGGTGCTGCGGCGGCTACCGTAAAAAACATGGTACTAGAAATCATAGAACAATCGGAAAAGTCAAGACCTGATTATACGAAAGTTGCTATGGAAGCCACTGCGTTATCTCCCCCTATAAACTCTAAGTTGCGAAAACTAGAATCAGCAGGTAAAACTTTTACTTACAAACAATCAAAAGAAAAAGTATTTACAGAAGGATTTAGCTTTGAAAACCCAGGTTTTTTAGCGGCGGGTAAAACTATATCAGCACTTACTAATTTACCGGCTGATAGAATCGTGCAAAAAGCAGATCATATTAACACAGCAATGCAAAATGAAACAGAACTGTGGCAAGCAATTGCATTATCGCTTGGTTGGTCCGAATGGGATTTAAATATGATTGAAAAGCAATCTAAAAGCGATTTTGAAAAAAAATTAAAGCGAATAGAAAAATTATTAGAAAAATATTAATATGACACCAATAACAGCAAAGACATGTACTAAGTCTCCTCTACTTAAAAAAGATGCTTGCTACAGAAAAGCAAAGGAGAAATATAGAGTATTTCCATCAGCTTATGCTTCTGGCTATATTGCTAAATGCCGTAAACGCGGTGGCAACTTAGGATAATGGCTGTTCGCAAAACCGAAAAGGGAGCTTCACTTAGACGATGGTTTAAAGAAGAGTGGACTGATGTAAACACAGGTAAGCCTTGCGGCAGAGCAGAAGGCGAAAATAGGGGGACGCCTTATTGCAGACCTAAAAAAAGAATTTCATCTGAAACTCCTAAGACAGCCTCAGAAATGACTTCGTCAGAAAAAAAAAGCAAGATAAGAGAAAAAAAAGCATTAGGACAACCAGCAGGTGAACCTAGAAGGGTATCTCCTGTAAAAATGAGCCCTATAACTAAAAAATCTTCATGTAAATATTAGCTATGGACTCAATAAAATTATACGGTATAAACATAACAGCTCTTATATCAACATCGATGACAATAAACCAAAATCTGCAATCAGCAGTACTAGTGTTAACAATAGTATATACCTTAATACAGATCTATCAAAACCTTAACAAAAAAAGCTAAAATAGTTTAAAAATGGCGCAAAATTATTCAAAAAAAAAGAAACTGTTTCTTGGCAATAAGAAAGAAAGTTACATAACTACTAATGACAAGGGAGAAATAGAAATAATTACTGAAACAGGAGGCAAAACTAATATTGGAAACGATGGAATAACTCATTCCTCAAGTGGCGGAGAAGCCGCACCAATTGGTGGTGGGGGACTCAACGAGGTTGAAGAAACTATAGAAAGTGGTTATGTTCTAAAAAAAGTGGGAGGATCAGACGTAGCAAACGCTGCTTTTCCTGATGTGCAATATTTTGGTGGGTTATTCTACAGCAACCAGAATGCTCAAATCCACCCGGGATATTCTTGGGGAGATGATTATGTTTTCTTAGTAATAGCAAGCACTTCTAATGACGTTGATTTAACAACGAATCTTAAAGCAAATCCAAAATCTCCTGATTTTAGATTTAGCAATTATTCAACTAGTTCTGCAAGTGGATTTCCAGGGGTGCAAGTCACGTTTCCAAAAAATTTAATACCAGTTCACCCCGATGTTGATCCAGACAGAAACGCGGTTGCAAACTTATTTAATGGAAAAACATGGGTTGCAGATGAGGTTTTTGATAACGCTCCTCCTGGGATTGATGGAGCTATATGGGATAACCCTAATAACGCAGGAACCTTTAATGGTTTAAAATTTAAGCTCACGTCTTCGCAAAAAACTATAATGCAGTTTGCAATGGGCCAAATTCAACCAAGTTCTTTCGGGCAGAATCACGCAGTTGCATCTTGGGCCGCTGACTTAGGTTATAGCGAAAGTCACTTTGGTAATGGTCAATTTGCTGATTTAGGGAACACTACTGGAGTTATGGACGGCCCTATTGATATCACAATATCAGCCCCTACTAAGGTAAAGGTTGGAGTAGATGGGAAAACCCATGACCCAAAAGATCAGGTTGTTATAGCCCTAGACGCTGGTAATGCAGATGAAGATTGGAAAGCATATTACCCAAACCCAAGCGCAAGGGCAGAAGGAGATGCTCCTGCTTTTATATTTCAAATGGGCCAGACTTCTATCGCTGCACCTTACCCGTCATTTAAGCCATATGCTGGAATTAGTGATAATTCAGCAACAAATGCACATCTAATAAAGGACCTTCAGCATGGTGATGTAATTGAAAAAGTTGTAACAAAATCTAGCAACTCTGGAAGCTATAAGCAAAGAACCTATTATGGGCCTTGGATAGTTCGCAAGGAAGACAGTTCTGGAAGAGTAATTATTGAGGCTAATAATTTTAGGAATAATGCCATAGCATCTGCGACCCCCTCCAGTGCAACAACAAAGCCGTCTTTAAAAGCCTTAGAAAGTTTTGGAATGTCATTTTGGTTTGATTTTGGACAAGACTTTAATTCGACTAACATACCTGACCCTAGCTCAGGGGACACTATAGAGCTCTATGTGGCAGAGAATCAGAAAAATGCAGTAGTAAACATTTCTGGACATGCTTACCTTGGTAGAAAAAATAAAACAATTCCAGAGGCTACTTATCAAGGTGGAATCAATTCATTTTCTTCATTAGATTGCAGTGAATTTGGTGTTTTTGATGTTGAGTTTTCGACAGATCATACAATGGTTTTAGAAAATATGAAGGAAGGCCAAAGCGTGGTTATTCATGCAAAAGATTTAATGGCTGATCCAAATAATTTTTTCTACGCAGCACTTGCATTTAAATCAAATGACCAAGACACCTCCTCCTCGGGCAGCACCAGTGGAAGACCACGGTTTTTAAGGGTTGAACCATCTACCTATGATCCTAATAACTATTACAACAGCTCCGAGTTTGGCAATCTAATTTTTGTTACTAAGTTTAAAGATGCTGGGCTGCCGCACTCTAATGATCCTGCAGTATACTATTGGTACTCTAAAAAAGTTTCTACAGGATTTATATCCGACGGAATATCTTAACATTAATACATAATATATACATATGAAGCTCCCTACTAACGGCGTAGCCAAAGAAATAAGACATTACGTAGGATCGTTATTTATTTTCTTGCTAATTATTGGTATTGTATTTATATTAATGCAATACCCAGTTCTTGAAACAAATAAGGAAGTTGTAATGATGTTAATTGGAACGTTAAGTGCCTCAATAGGCCTTGTTGTTTCAACAATTACTGGTGCTAAACCAGATGACGTCAACGCACTGAAGGGTGAGGTTGATAAAAAACAATCACAAATTGATTTTTTAACAAAAGCAAAAGACGATTTAGAAGAAATGATAATGCAGCTTCAAAAGCAAATGCTTGATAATCAAGACGACGTTATGGACAAAGTAATCCTTAAAGCAGCCCTTGATTTTGACGACAGGGCAGCAGCTTTAAAAGCGTTAAACAAAAACAAAGAATAAAATGGCACAAAGGTATTTTAAAGAAAAAAAAATATTTCTTGGAACTAACAAGAATAGTTACATCACCACTAATGAGGCGGGGGAAATAGTAATATCTACCGAAGCAGGAGGAGAAACTAAAATAAACAACAACGGAATTACTCATAAAAGAAAAGGCGAAGCATTTGAAGCATTAGGCGGAGGTGGAAGCAGTAATTTGGTTACATTAACGCAAGCAGAATATGACGCTTTGGGCTCATACGATGCTTCTACAATCTACATAACAACATAATATGGGACTTTATTTAGGAACAAGCGATTTACTTAGTGGCGGAGCAGCCTCGGAAGGTACTACTAAAGAAATTAATGGATATACTTATAGCAATGTTATAACTAATCCAAACTCGAATTTATTTCCGGTTTCTCTAACTGATGCCTTGAATACATACACTGCAAACGGTAGAGCGGATTCATCATCATGGAGGAACTATAATGGTTTGAATTTTGGACATTTAAATGGACCAAGCAGTCCAGCTCTAAATACAGATGAAGTAATTGCTAATATTACAAATGCTTCAAACGGTGGGTTTGTACACTGGATAAAAACACCTGTTGTAGGCAATAATGATTTTATAACTTTAAACATAACTTTAGATGGCACTACTTACACTTTTGATACAAAATCATCGGGTAGTACTAAAAATATGATGGCTGGAGATGCTGCATATTGGGATGGGAATAGGGGACCGGGTTATAGCACTGCGTGGAATGTTTCTGTCCATACAAGTACTTATCCAAAGGTGCTTCCGAATCAGACCCGTGGCTATTGGCCCACCGCTACCGTAGCTCGACAACTTACTACTGGAAAGTTATATTTTGAAAACTCGTGCAACATAACATTTAATATAAGCGCACTTAACACTTCGAATAGCGCCTACGCGTACTCGGGGGCTGCAATAACACTATTATAAAAAAAAAATATGGAATTACATACAGTAGTATCTTATACTAATTTAACAGATGGTTCTAGGCCAAATAAAGAAGATTTTTTAAAAGACGACCTTATTAAAAAGACCCTTTCAAATGGATGTATTGTAGAACAATATTGGCCTATTATTAGCGTTGAAGAATTTACTGAAAGCCAATCTAAATTAGTTTTAGAAGGAGAAATTACCGAAGAGGAAAAAACAAGAAATGTGCAGGATTATACTGATGCCAGACTTGAAATGATATCTTCAGAGTATTATTAAATAAACAACTACAATAAATATTAAACAAATAAAGGGGCCGCAAAGCCCCTTTTATTTTTTACATTATATCACTCAACCAATCGTCGAGTTCTTTTTTAGATTTCCTGCCCTCTAAGCGATGCACTTTATCGCCGTTGACTGCTACTGTTAAAGGTATACTTCTTACACCGTATTTAATAGCTAGCTCATTATCTTTTTCAACGTCTACACTTTTAACATCTATATCGGTCAATGTGCCAGCCCATTTATCAAACACTGGTTTGTATACTCTACACGGTCCGCACCATTCTGCGGAAAATTTAATTATTTCCATATTATCCATCACAGCTTAAACAATCAGGATTCATTGCTTTAGCAGCAATATCACCTCTTAAAACAGATTCTGTTCGCATGTAGTAAAGTGTTTTAACACCTCTTTTCCACGCTTCCATGTGTACAGCATTTATCCATCTAGGCTCAGCCTCAGAAGGAAACGCTAAATTAAGACTTACTGATTGATCAACATAGTCTTGTCTTATACCTGCTTGATTGATTAATTCTAACTGATTTATTTCTTTAAAGGTTTTAAATACATTTTTTAAATCTTCTCCTTCTTCTTCGTTGAGCTTTCCGGCATGATCATAAAACCATCCATCGAGTTCTTTAATTCCTTGAATGGATCCACCATCCTCCAAAATCTTGTCCCAAGTTTCTTTATTATCGATCCCAATTTTTCTTAATACTTTTTTAAGTTCTTTATTTTTACGTATAAATGTACCTTTAGCTGACTGCTCGGTAAACACATTTGCTGCCCATGGCTCAATGCCAGGTGAAACATTTCCAGATAACTTACTGTTTGAAACTGTAGGTGCAATACTTCTAGTATGCGTATTTCTCATACCAGTACCAACACACCATAAAGGTTCACCGTATACTTCTGCTAAAGCACGAGAAGCTCGCTCTGTTTCAATCTTAATCTTGCTAAATATTTCACGTGTTTTAAACTGCGCCAATAAACTTTCGAAAGCTATACCATTTTTTTGCAAATAAGTATGCCAACCTAGAACGCCAAGTCCAAGCGCACGCCCCTTCTCGGCACTGCGTACAGAGTTCTCGAAGCCCTTCATATTCTTCGCTTTCTGGATAAACTCTTCTAATACACCGTCTAAAAACCACGTTGCGTCGTAAATTAAATTTGTATCTTTCCATTCTTCATATTTATCTAAATTTACAGAAGATAAACAGCAAACAAAAGAATGTGACTCATCAGTATGCAATGTTATTTCACTACATATATTTGTCATATGAACTTTAAGCCCGTTCTGTTTATATGCTTCTGGGTTAGCTTTGTTTGTATTTCCCTTAAAGAGTATATAAGGTTCTCCAGTTGCTTTACGCTTTTGGAGAAGTCTTGACCACTTTCTTCTAGCGTCTTTATCTCCGTTTTCAAGTCTTCGCATAAACTTGTCACCGACCACAGCGCACTGGTGGAGATTAAGTGACTGTCTATTGACATCTCCTTTAGGTTCCCTTGTCTCCAACCACTCTTCAAAGTCGGCGTGATCAATATTGATATTAGTTGACGCAGCTCCTCTCCGGACAGATCCTTGATTAGTGGCGAGTATAGTTGAATCGTAGACTTTGCAAAACGGGACCACTCCATCAGATGTTCCATTACCTGTAATTTTAGATCCGGCGGGACGAATCATATTAACTCCGATACCAACACCCCCACCGTGTTTTGCTAGCAACATCATTTCTAAATTTTTGTTTCCAATATCGTACACACTGTCTGCAACATCAATGCCAAAACAGCTAATAGGTAAACCTCTATCTGTACCTGTATTAGAGAGCACAGGAGAAGCCAAACATAGCCATCCATCCCATATGTACTGGAAAAACTTTTCAGCTAATTCTGGCTTGTATAAACGCCTTGCAACAGCATCACTAACGCGCTTGTATGCATCCCTAGGAGTTTCACCTTGCAGCAGATATCCACCGGTGATGGTTTTCTTATATACTTCGGTGTCGCCCCACGCAGGGTAGTCTTCACCTTTTTTCCATTCATTATTCCACATTCTCTAACTTTTCTTTATTATCAGAATCTTTTATTGTATCAGCCTTCAATTTCTCTAAAGCTTCTTCATAGCCAGGTGTCCGCTTTAATGTCTCTAGCGTCCCAATTAAGAGGTCTTTTAGGTTTTGTGTTTCCGATATTATCTGTTGTTGGTTTGCTCCGAGTATCTCTATTCGGTTCCACATCTCTATTAATTTGTTTTCTTTCATCAGGCATTGTATAAATAAATAATGTATCCTATTGTTACGTTTAAATTGACAGCCACTAAATTCCATTGCTTAGCGACCCAAACCTGCGGTGTTGAAACAATACCGCCTATAATATAAGTGATAGCACCTATATTACCGTAGGCCAAAAGATATGGAGACATCATAATGAAAGCTGTCCCCATATACCCTAACCTATTAGCCATTCTTTCGGTGGCTGATAACTTCCTATCTTTTACAAGTGTCCTTAAAAATCTTTGTTTAAATCTGTATTCACACTTTGTGCATGTTCTTTTGCCATATCTAAACTTAGACGTACTTTTTTCTTTATGACACTTATTACACTTCCTCATTACCAAATATCTTCAAAATCTTCACCTTCATTAGCCTTAGAATAATCAGTAGGCCTAATAGCAAAAAAATCGGTGTGGGTATGTCCTCCTGTAAGGTGGTAGAACCAGTCGAGGTTTGATGCTGCTTTGTCGTCAAAAGCAAAGTATAACCCGAGGTCGACGTATCCAAGCTCATACAATTTTTCATTAAGTCTTTTTCTAATAAATTGTTTAAGGTCGTAGGCCTTAAGGTTTTCAATATCTCCTTGCTCGAACATCTTATCAATGTATCGCTCTTCAGCCTGTAGCATGGTGTCTGCTGCTTTGATAACGTCATCTCTGCATTCTTCTAATAGGTTAGGTGACTCTTCACACATATGTCTAAATAATTGACAGCCCATTTTACTATGCAACGATTCGTCTCTTACGGACCACTTCATTTGTTGGCCAATACCCTTAAGCAAATTACGCAACTGAAAGCTGTATAGCACAGCAAAAGCGGAATAGAGAGATACGCCTTCTGCAAATGCAGAGAAAATAGCGAGACTCCTGCCAATCCCAGAAGGGTCATTGCCAGAGTAAGCGACAAGGTTATCAAATCTTTCGCTGGTCGTTGGTTCGTGTAAGAATGCTTCAAAGTTTTCTAATCCTAAAGTTTCGTTCAAATAACTGTAAGCAACAGCGTGAATAGTTTCTTGGCTACCAAACATCATAGCCATTTGTTGTATTTCGTGTTTTGGAAACCATCCAACAACTTTTTGTGTCCAGTAATCTGATACAGCACATTCTGTTTGAGCAAAGCCTAATAAAATATTGCCGACTAAGTTCTTTTCAGACTCTGTTAGTTTTTCGTTCCAATCCTTAACGTCACCTGACATAGGTATTTCGGTATGCAACCAGAACGCTTGAGCTTGTTTAAGCCATCCTTCAGTATAGTACTCCGGGTACTCGAAGGGTTTGTAAGGTATTCTTTCATCAAATAATCCCATATATTAATTTTCTATTTCTAAACATAAATCTATAAAAGGTAAATATAAAACGTGTTGAGCAAAATCTTTTTCATAATATGATCTAACACCAAATAATATACCAGGATATAATCCAATACTTAAGTTCCAGTTATTCATCGGCCTTGTCCTTTATATTTTTTAAAATAATTTTTAGAAGATTTTAAACTAGATGCTTTGCTTTTAGCGTGCACACCTTTTCTTTTTACCTTTTTGTTTCTTACATGTGTATATACTGCTTTAGCCATAACATTTAATTCCGTGTTTATCGTGTATCTCTACAACTTCTTTGTATTTAATATAACCTCTGTTACTTATAGACCACTTAATCCATTTTTCAATTTGACGATAAGCGTAATGTCTTCGAGCTATCTGCTTCGGCTGCTCTTGATTATTTCTACTACCCTGTCGCATTCTTTTTGATTTTGTGGTTTATAAAGTGTGTAATTAGGGAACTGCTGGGAAACTAATAGTTTAAACAACTTCCATCGCATTGGGAATGATTCATTAGCTCTACCTTTACATTCTATTATAAAGTCTTCACCAATGAAGTCTGGTGTGTATTTAATAGGCAGTATTCTTTTGCTACCTCTATTAATAAACTCACCTTTGCCGTTTGCTTGCTTTTCGTATGATTCATTTTCAAAATGGAAACCATTCATTAAAACAAAAGTTTCACCTTCGTACTTAGCCCTGATCTTTGCTTTCTTCAAGGCAATGTACATATAGCGTTCTAATCCGGAGGCGAAGTTGTGCCCGTCATAACTAACTTTCTTAGCTACAACAGGCCCTCGCTTTTTACTTCGTTTTTTTCTCATTTATCAATTGTAACTTCAATATCACCTGGGTAAGCCGAATGCTTGTCTTTAATGTAGCATTCTTCAATCTCTTCGCGAAGTACCATACGTGCTTTTTCTAAATAGTTTACAGCATCCATAAGTTCTTCTTGTAAGTGATTAAGCCAGGTGTCTAATGTTTGATCGTCTTCGTGCAGTGTAACACCATACTTTTTATACCCAACATCAGATCTTGATTTTATTTTATTAACTACTTGTTCAATTATCTTATCTCTCATTATAATGTTGTTTTTACAAATGTACCATTCTTCATCTCGCCTGTTCTATTAGATATTTCGTTATAAGCAAATTCAATACATTCTTCAATGTCCGTGCCTACAAGGTGAGCAAGGTTAGTAAGAACAACAACGCTATCACCAATAGCATCAATAACGCCTTCTCTGTCTTCTTTAAGTAAAGACTGTGACAATTCTCCTGCTTCTTCATATAACTTTATTAGTTGAGTTTTAGCATCGCCTTCATCGTATATACCTCTTTTGTCTGCCCAGCTTCTAATGTTGTCAAATATATTTTTTTCGCTGCTTTGAGAAAGTGTATGCTCTTCGTTTAAAAACGCTTCATAAAAAGCTTTATTGTATATATAGCTTCTACGGACGTTATACATGGATTCTTTCGCGTTAGCTAATATCCAAGATATTGTTTTCTCGGTTATTTCAAAAGTACCTAAAGACGTTTCCCATTTTGTTCCAATATTATCATATAGATTACCTTTCAGTTTATCTAGTGGAAAAGGAAATGTTGAGGTTTGGTTTGTTGGGTTGATTTTCATTGGTTTTTGTTTAATTAAATTTACATAAGATTGCCTATCTTGTTTATAGCCAAATGCTTTTTGAAATAGTAGTTCAGCTTCAGATGCTTCATTAACATCATTTGTTTCAAATAGTATCTCATATTCACCTGGTTTATATCCCTGCTGTTTATGGACGCGTTTATATAAATCACACGTCATGCCAATTTTTTGCTCTGGAATATGATAAATATAATACTTTTTATTTGTCATTTTGAATAATTTTTTTAATTATTTCTTTACTTTTATCAGAAAGCCATTTTGAAGGATAATTATTCTTTTTAAACCATGGCTCCTCCTCCAACTGAGAGGGGGGCTCTGATTGCTTCGTGGTGCTCATAGTTGTTAAGTTTAATCATATTTTTAGATGGTATAAGCAAAAAGCTGCCGGCACCCTCTTCAATCTTTAATCCAAAATCAAGATCAATAGTTGGTAATGGTTTTGATTCTCGCTCTAATTGCAACCTTGCTTGTTCAAGATGATTGTTATATAAATGACAATCACCTAGACTTGCAATTAATCTGCCTGGCTCTAAGTTGTTGCCCTTTGCAATAAGCTCTAATAATAAACCGTACATTACAAAATCGTATGGTAATCCTAAAAAAACATCAGCAGAACGCTGTTGCCACATTAAATCTATTTTGCCATTATTAATGTACACTTGAAAACCATAGTGACAAGGAGGAAGAACCATATCATCAAGCTCAGCCGGGTTCCAAGCACTAACCATAAGGCGTCTTGAATTTGGGTTCGCTTGTATCTCCAGTAATAGTTTTCTAAGTTGATCAACACCGTTAAAATCACGCCACTGCTTGCCATATACGGGACCCAATGTGCCATCGGTTCTACCTGATCGCTTATAATCAGCATTCCAATAGTTAACGCCGTGCTCGTTAAGATAAGCCAAGTCGGTGTAACCCGACAAAATCCATAATAACTCTGTAACAGCTTTTTCAAAATATATTTTTTTAGTTGTTAATATAGGGAATCCCGTTGCCATATCATGCCTAAGCATTCTTCCAAAGACGGCTTTCGTCCCAGTTCCAGTTCTATCTGCTTTATCAGCCCCACCGTGGAGTACTGATGATAATAATCCTTTGTACTCATCATCTATGTTTATCATAATAATATTTCATCATTAAAAAAGTTTCTTGCCATATGTTATCCTTTGTATATACGGTTGGTGATTTATGCACTTGCTTGTGACGGCCGCTAAATGCTACACCAATCTTCCATTCTTTTATGTTACCATTAATACCCATTGGAGATATTATAATGCCATTTTCAATACAATATGTATGCCATTTATTTTCTTCTTCTGAAGCTGAGTAGTCTGGTAAGTAAGCTGGTTTTGCTTTCTTCCAACTCATTCCCAGGGCATTTTTTCATTTATATTCTGCATTGTAGGATCTTCAATAGGTATAAAGCTGCCAGAGTTTTTCTCCCATCTAAAATGAGATTCTGCTCCGTTCTCGCCTAGGTTTTGAAACTTTACCTTAAGTACTTTTGCTTTAACTGTCCTATTTTCATAGTCGCGATGTACAAGCAGACCATGATAACTAGCATCATACCACTCGCCGCCGCCTTTAATGTTGTACATTGTTGGTTCTTCAATTTTACCATTAGCGTCTTTATACATTTTAGTAGGGTGAGCTACCACAATAACTAATACGTCATGCTTTTTAGCGAACATTTCAATTTTCTGTAAATATTCTAGTGTATAAGCGTTGACATCAGCTGTTGTAGCATTAGCGTCTCTTACTTTATTAAATGGGTCGATAACAAGGCATTTGATACCTTTTCTTTTTACTAGCTCAGCACCTTTTCTTAATACCGAATCAAGTGTATATCTGTCCATGTCAATGAAGTAATAGTTTTCATTAACGTGACCAGCCACTTGTTGCCATTTAGCTGATCCTAATTCAGACTTGTTTGGCATCCCTTCCCATACTTTGCGCATTAATTTGTGCGCATGTAAATATATAGGTTGATTTTCGGGAGAAGCATAAGCAGTTTTCCAGCCATAGTTTTTATTATAGCCTACAATCATTTGATCTACAAAATCACTTTTACCAGAACTAGGTATACCAGTAACAGTAATAAACTGGCCAGTGTAAGTAGAGAAAATAGAGTCGAAATTATGTAACCCAACCTGATAACCAGGTTTGAAGCCATTCTGAACAAAATCTTCAACTTCAGCTTCCACGTCTTTGAATGTAGTAACATTCTCCAAAGGGACTGGCTTTGCTTGGGTAATACACTGTGCCAATCTTTCCTGTCCATACTTTAATAAATATTCGTTAGCGTCTTTACAATCTTCAAATGAAGCTATATAACAAACTTCTGCACCCAGTCTTCTTATTAACTCTCGTTGTAAGGCCTGACCAGGCTCGTCTTGATCTACTGCTACAATTACTTTTTGTTTATCTGCGAAGTAATCAATACAGTTATCAAGATAATCAAGGTTGTTACTGTTTAGCGTAGCGCCGTTTGGAACAGATACAACATTGTGGATCCCGCTTTCATATAAGCTAAGTACATCAATCTCGCCCTCAACAATAACACAATATTCATAGCCAACAATATTATCAATGTTATAAAAAATCTTTTCTGCACCTTTGTATAGTTTAAAGTTTTTTCTACCATCTCTGTATTTTATGTTTATTAGTTCACCGTTCTCGAAATAATTAAAATGTATAGCATTTTCGTTTTGGCCAGTCTGTGGCATATATTCAGAACCTTCAGTAACTTTTAAAGCTAATAAAGTTTCTTTAGATATACCACGTGACTTAAACCACTCCTGTACATTACTGCCAGGTTCCTCAACTTTGATTGGCTCAGGTTTTATATAAACCTTATCGCTTGTACGCTGTTGGTATGTGTGTAATTGAAATGTTTGATTACAATTATGACAAGTACCAAGACCACGTTGCCAATCATATGATGCACATTTCTTCTTCTGGTTTTCTGATCTCCTATCAGAAGAACAAAGTGGACAAACCCCTTCAGGCTTGCCCACTTGTAAATCATACTGGTTGAACTGCTCAATTAAGAAGCCGTTAATCTCCGTATTGTTTATTTGCATTTAGTCTTCTATTGTACCCTCATCAGGATGATCTGTTACCCAACTGTCAGTGTCTTTAAAATGGTAAATCATCCTCAACTGGTTTAGGTGGTTGATTAGTGGTTTGTAATGGTTGCCCATCTCGTGGTGCTGGATTTGGAAATGCTCCATTAGTCCATGCCACTTGTACATTGCCAAGATATACTTTTTCTGTCTTAGCATCTCTTTCGTCTTTGCTTTGAGAAACAATCACAGGCCCTTGATTGCCAAACTGATCAACCTCGTCGTTGATAGTAATTGTGATTGGTAAGTACTTTCCTTTCTTCCCATCAATAATTTTATCTTTAGGGATGTTAGCTAAGTTAATACTTGTTTTTACAATTCCAGCCATTTAGTATGAGTTAATTTGGTTAAACATTCTTCGCAATTGGTCTTTGTTAGCGCCAGTCAATCTGCGAATATTATCGACTGCTTTTACATGGGTTTGATTAGAATAAAAATTTGTTGATTTGGTTTTGATTCCGGTTACTGTGCATGTTCTTGTTCGTGCCATTGGTTTAAAGTGTTTGGTTAATAAAATAGTTTTCAGGTTTAAAATTATCGTTTTTATAGAATAGCTCATATACTTCTGTTGCTTTTTTAACTTTGTCAAGGCCGTTCTCATAAAACCTGTCTGAGCAATCATATAATCCTATCTGGTGAGAGTTTTTATCTATGACTATAAATATAAGATCATAGTTAAATAACTTTCTGTATACATACGCTTGGCTGTCGTAATTATATCGCTTAGCGCTGTACCTAAATGAAGAAATATCATTTGTAGTTTTCAGATCAATTATTAATTTTTCATTGTGGTTTATGATGTCGGCTTTACCTTTCCATAAGTTGTTTTCAATTTCTGTTATACCAGGTTTTTCATACTCAACGTTATCTCCAACAATCAAGTCTCTTAAAACTTCATTGGATAACATCTTGTCTCGCATCAATTCAATCTGATCAACTTCGTGTTGCAGCAAGCACAATTCCCCACCAGACATTTCTTTATAATGTTTGGTATTTCTAGTTGAGGCATCAATTATCTTATACTTTGAAAGCTTATCCGGTTCAAGGATACAAGTATGAAAATAACCTCCTACTAAAAAAGCGGGAATCTGTTTGCTGGGTTTTTTAAAGTCGAGTGGATTAGAAAGTAATACGGAAATGTCTGAATTGCTTAAGTATTGATTACCAAATTTACCGTAGTAATGTTGATCTTCTTTAAGCTTTTGAATTTGTTGTTCGTACTTCATAAGATTTCAGTTCAGACTTATCCTCAATGGATATATCGTATTTATCGACAATAGTCGCAGTAGATCCACCGGAACTTAAATACTGTAATGCTTTAGCCCATTGATCTGAACCTTTACGCAGCTTAGGTTTTGTTTTACCATGCGTGTTTGTGGCGTCAGAATCGTGGGTGTCGTCAATAAGTAATAAGTTGCCTAGTGCATACTTCTTTGCGTAACTTGAAGCGCTACCAAATTGCTGAGGTACCTGCATACCTTTCTGATTCAAATCAACACCTACAATTGCGTCAGCTGCTATAAAGTTTGCGCCGTCTGCATCAAATACAGTAGCTGTAGCTTTAATAATAGGCATAGGATTTGTTTCAATCAACTCTTCGTTAACTGTGAAATAAACTCCGTTCTTTTTATTTACGGGCTTAAGTGCTTCAAGGATGTCTTCGGCAGATCGGAAGTTGTATTTGCCGAACGAATTAAAACGTGACTTTTTCGCTTTAAATTCGATTTGGATTAAATTTAATTTCTCGTGAATTGTCATACTATATATATTACATGGTTTATACTAAACTTACAGGAAATCAACCACTTGCGCTGGATCTGTGTTGTCTATTAATTTGTTAATAGCATCGCGTTTTATTTGCGATATTCGCACATATGAAGCTGTTCCTTTGATTTCTAATTTGTCTGCTATTGCTTTGGCTGACATTTTATCGCAGTCAAGACCATAGCTCATTCTTAAAACATCATATTCTTTTATATTTAAATTAGATTCCATAATAGATAATAGATACTTATTCATAATATCTATATTGTATTCTTTTGAAGTGTCAGGTATTTCATAAAATGAATTATTGTCCTGATCAGTAATATCTAATGAATAGAATATACTGTTAAAAAACATTTCAACTGTTTTCTTTTCAGCTTCAGAATTCTTACGCATATCATTTAACTTATGCTCAGGTATCCGTATGTTGCCCCTGTTGATATCAATAGCCCTGCGTATCGCGCCTTTAATTCGTTTTGATAGGAAACTATTGAGTGTTCTTTCAGGGTGATCAGAGTCCGTTATTAAAGACCAATCAATTTTATCTACAGCTGCAATTAAACCAATTGAACCTTCTTGAATAAGGTCATTAATAGACATTACACCCGATGCTTGGTCTGAGGTTGAAAACTTCCGTGCAATAGTTTCAACTAAAGGCAAGTGAGTAATTATAATGTCTTGTCTGGTGTCGCCCGTTTCAACTGTATTAGAGTTGTCTATACCAAGATAAGACTCAACGTCTTTTTTATATCTGATATAGTTTTGAATATTATACTTCTTCATTTAATATTGCTTTTTCTGTTTTAATTTCTTTTGTTATGTTTCTGTATATAGTTCTTGTAGATACATTAAGTACATTTGCTATTTTAGATATTGTTATTTTTTTGTGGTCATCGTGTATGTATAGCATTGCTTCGTATATATCAGGAGGTTCAGCAAGTTTTTTACGACCTATAAGCTTACCTACAATACTTAGCTTTTCTGAAGTTTCAAGACCAGAGAATTCTTTGAATATTATTTTTCTTATTTTATTCTTAGGTGGTTCTTCAAGATCTTTTTCAAATACTTCATCAACCATGTATACAACACTTTGATCGGTTAGCTGAATAGTGGTAAACCCATTATCTTTATCCGATATGTATCGTGCTAACTCTGTAATTTCATCGTAAGTTAATTTAGGATTTAAATACCATATAACTAGCAAATGCCATTTGAAAGACCGATAAGATGTTATCTTAGCTTTACTTCTAAAGAGATCATAACATTCATACGTACCATCCTCATAAAAGTCACCCCAGCTAAATGATTCAGAAGGGGTGTCAGTTATTGGTTCGCGTCTATATATGATGCGTCTTCGATTAAAATATTCGAGTTTTCTATGCGACATTAGCCTGCTACTATATTATATTAATTTGCTATCGTCACAGTAATACGAGATTTAAATATCTTTGATATTGTTTCATGCGCTTACTGATCGCTTGGATTTCTTTTACTTTTGCATTTAAAGGTTTACCTTTTAGCTCATCAAGCTGAATTGATTCAGTTGACATTTTGCGATGCAAATAAAAAATATGATCCCTAACTGCGTTTACGTGTTTTGTTTTTTTGTTTTTTAATCTTCCTAAAATCATCACTTTTTGTTTTAATGTTAGAATAATTAGTAGAAACTAAGTGTTTATATAATTTAATTGCTTTCATTAGTATAGTTCGTTTATATGCCAATCGGCACGTGGAAAGTATTTAAGTATTTCGTTGATTGTTTTTTCTTGAACGTGTATAGCAGTGGTGGCGTTTATCTTATATTTTTGTGTGCCCCACTTTGGGTCTTCAATTATTAATTCGTTCATTTGTATAAATCTATTATTTTTTCTACTATTCGTTTAAATTGTTTTTTACTTATTACTTTAGCTTCAACCAAAGTTGTAGCGTTGTACATTAG
>Ga0206682_10001949_pt1 | contig 19429 bp, 8 predicted proteins | sample M240m12015metaG_FD_155444 | JGI IMG/M metagenome (GOLD analysis project Ga0206682, IMG submission 155444) | Ammonia-oxidizing marine archaeal communities from Monterey Bay, California, United States - M2 40m 12015 | ecosystem: Environmental > Aquatic > Marine > Intertidal zone | place: USA...
TAAATAAATGAAAAACTTCTAGTGTTAGTAGGGTCTTTAAAGAAGAATCGTATTGACAAAGTTCATCATTAGACTTCTTGGCATTCGGATTATAGTTAGTTGCAGTTGGATCTAAACAGCCTTCTTTACAAGAAGCTAAAAGACAAAATGAAGCAACGACTAGGAAAATTCTAATATTTTTTAAAATCATAGGTTTAAATTTATAGTTAAATAACGGCGCTAAGAGATAAAAAGTATGGTTTGTTATTATTTTCACAATCAAAATTAAGTTATTTTAAAAAAGGAAAAAGATTTGTTTAAATTTATCCGATATGATTTTCAGATGGTTCGTTTTCTTTTTGATAATAATTGGATTTAATTGGTATTCTTCCCTCGCCATTAAGACTGTCACAAAGAGCACATGGATAAATTATATTTATTTAATATTTAATTTGTTAATAGTGGCAAACTTCATTTTTCAAATTAATATTAATAGAGAAAATGGAATAATTAGCCCAGTTTTTTCTTATTCTTTTGGTCTTTTTATAGTTTCAATTATTTTTCAAATTTCTTTAATTTTTGTTCTTTTCATTGAGGATTTTATAAGAATCCCAATTTGGCTATTTCATTTTTTCAGTAAGGGAATGAATAAGTCTTTTAATTATATGCCTGAAAGAAGATTATTCATCTCACAGTTGTCTATTCTTATAGCAAGCATTCCAGCAAGTGCACTATTTATTGGAATGTTAAGAGGAAAATATAATTATAAAGTAATAAAGCATCAATTATCTTTTCAAAGACTCCCCAAAGAATTCAATGGATTTAAAATTGTACATATTTCAGATTTTCACAGTGGGAGTTTTGATAATAAACAAAAGTTAAAATATGGAATAGACTTAATCAATAAACAAAAGCCGGATATTATTCTTTTTACTGGCGATTTTGTTAATAATGTTGCCGATGAATTATTACCATGGAAAGATTTACTAAGTTCGTTAGAAGCACCATTTGGAAAATATTCTGTTTTAGGCAATCATGATTATGGTGATTATGTAAGGTGGGATAGTAAAGATGAAAAAGCCAATAATTTAAAAAAGCTTATTGAATTACAAGTTGAAATGGGATTTAAAGTTCTTTTAAACGACTCAGAAAAAATACATATAAATAATTCAAGTATTGATCTGATTGGGGTAGAGAACTGGGGAGGTGGATTTAAACAAAATGGAGATTTGGACTTAGCTTTACAAAAAACTAATTCAAATTCCTTTAAAATCTTAATGTCTCATGATCCAACACATTGGGAAGAAAAGGTAATCCCTCATAAAGAGCATATAGATTTAACTCTTGCTGGTCACACGCATGGCATGCAATTTGGAATTGAAATACCTGGATTTATAAAATGGAGTCCCATTAAGTATAGATATAAATATTGGGCTGGCATTTATAAAGAATTAGAGCAAATAATAAATGTTAATAGAGGGTTTGGCTTTTTAGCTTATCCTGGAAGAGTAGGTATTTATCCTGAGATCACACTAATTACTCTTAAAGACAAAGAATCATTAAAATCCGTATAATTATAAATGCAGAAACTTTTAGTATATAGATCATCTGCTGGCTCGGGAAAGACTTATACACTTGTTAAAACCTATCTCTCTTTATTATTTAAAATAAAATCCAACTTCGGGTTTAAGCAAATTCTAGCTATCACTTTCACCAATAAAGCCGCTGAGGAAATGAAAAAAAGAGTTTTAACAGCTCTAGACGAAATTTTAAGTGAGGGTAAAAAAAACAAGCTTGCCATTGAGATTTCCAAAGAAAATAATTTTGATATCGCTCAAGTTGTCGAGAGATCAAAAGAAATAACCCAGAAAATATTGCACAATTACAAAGATTTTAATCTTATGACTATTGATAAATTCACTAATAAAGTCATAAGGTCTTTCTCAAAAGAATTAGGAATTTCAAATAACTATAATATTATTTTGGAAGAAAATGAATTTCTAGAAGATGTTATTTCAAAATATATAGATGAAATCTCCAAAAATAAAAATCAATTAGAGATTCTAGAAAAGATGATAGAGGAGTCTATTGAACTTGGCGTAAATAACAATATTGAACGGCAACTAAATAAACTTAAGAGAATAATCTTCAAATCTAATTCTCAGTTTATAAATCCTATGAATGTTGAGGAAATAGCTAATTTAAGAAGCTTTGTAAACCAGGAATTAAATATCTCTGAGAAAATGCTAAAAGATGCTTGTCGATTAGGTCAGGAAATTCTTTTAGAACATCAAATACCCGATGAATGGTTCCCATATAGAAGAGTGCAAACTATTTTTAATTCAATAAATAAATTCTCGAATCTAAGCTATAAGGATATAGAAAAATGGAATTCTTGGTTGGAAAAAGATCAATGGTTCAAAAAGTCTTTAAGTAAAAGTGAATTGGCTACTGTCAACATTATTTACGATTCAATTATTACACAAATTAAGACCATAGTTAAAGAGACTTCCTGTAGACTCAAACTGATTGAAGTTCATAAGTTTTTAGTTCCTTTTTCAATGGTTCAGAGTTTAATAGAAAGAATCAATATAGAAAAATCTGCTCAAAATTCTATTTTAATTTCAGATTTTAACGATTTGGTTAGTGATATTATTAAAAATGAACCAGCAGGATTTATTTTTGAAAAAATAGGTAGTAAATACCAATATATTTTAATTGACGAGTTTCAAGACACCTCTACTTTACAATGGAATAATTTAATTCCCTTAGTACACGAATCTTTGTCTGTTGGTGGACAAAATCTTATAGTGGGAGATGCTAAACAAGCTATATACAGATGGAGAAATGGCAATGTTAGTCAGTTTATAGATCTTCCTAAGATTCATGATACAAGCTTAAAGAATAATTATGAGTTTCTTTTTGATAATTCCTTTGTTGAGAAAGAGTTAGATAATAATTGGAGATCAGCTGTTAATATTGTTGAATTTAATAATTGGTTTTTTACTCAAATAGTAAAAGATTTAGATTTTCCAAGTATTCAAAAAGCATATACAAATCTAAAACAGGACTGTCAAAGAGATTTTAAAGGCTTGGTTAGTATTGATATTTCTGAAAAATCAGAATTTGATTTAGATCTTTTTTTAAAATCAAATATTTTAAATGCAATTGATTCTGGCTATAGTTTTAAGGATATTTCCATATTAGTAAGGTCCAAAAAAGATGCATTAAAAATTATAAATAGTTTACTTGTCAATAAGGTAATTGTAAATGGCGAATCTTTAGATATTCCTTTTGTTTCAGAAGATAGTTTGTTTTTAAATACCTCATTAGCATATAAAATTTTAGTTTCAGCATTTAATTATTTTGAATTTAGAGAAAAAAGAGAATTATTAATTTTAAATCACTTTTTGGAAAATTATTTTTCTAAAGAATATTCAACTTTGGAAGTGGTAATGACTAATATTAAGACTTTTGACTTTGATTACTATTCCAACTTTTTTGACTTTGAAAAGTTAAGTTTTGTTTTGAATATTTTACATCTAAATCCAAACGACCCTTTTGTAGATTTTTTTATGAACTTATCCAATAATCTTATTTTAAAAGAAAACTTTTCTATGGTACAGCTTTTAGATTATTTTGAGCAGAAAGCTAGTAAATTATCTGTAGAAAGTGCTCCAAAAAATGCGATACAAATTTTAACAGTTCATAAATCTAAAGGCTTAGAATTTCCTGTTGTAATCGTTCCTTATACTAATTGGGGTTCAAAAAGTAATGTAGATATTCCATATACTTGGGTTGAAAATGTCAATTTAGAGGATAGAAATATTGATTTGTACATAGGGGAGATGTCTAATAGAAGTCTATCTCACCTTGATAAAAAGTTGGTTTACGAAATTGAAGAAAAAGAAGTTTTATTGGACACTTTAAATTTATATTACGTTGCTTTTACTAGAGCAATTGATCAGCTTTATGTTTCTTTTGAAAATTCAGAAAAGAAAGCGAATTTACCCAATTTATTAGCTATAACAATAAAAGATCACCTTTCTTATAATAAAGAAAATAACCAACTTTTAATTTCAAATCAAAAAGAAAAAGTGAGTGAACTAGATTCTCAAGTAGAGTCTGTAAGTAAGCCTTATAATTTGATTTTTGATAATGATAACAATTATTACAATAATATTCATGGCTATCTAAATTTCTCTTCAAGGGAGAATTTTGGAACTTTTTTTCATAATGTTATTAGTAAAGTTTACTCCAATTTTTCAGATGGATTTGATTATTTAGATAGTTTATCAACGCAACCAAACCTAGATAAGAGTTACATAGATAGAACCAAAACTATTCTAAATGAACTCCAGAAAAACAAGTCCTTATGCTTTATCTATGACTCAAATCAAATTATATACAATGAAAGAGAATTTAGATCCTCAGATAACGAAATTTTAAGATTAGATAGATTAATTATTAAAGACAATAGTGCAATAATAATCGATTATAAAACTTCAAAAGGGGAGAACGATACTAATCAAGTTAGTAATTATTTGTCCAATGTAAAATTGTGTGGATTTAATAAGGTTTCGGCATTCTTGCTTTATGTGTCAAATCAAGAATTGGTAGAAGTTACTTCTTGATTATATTTGGATAGTCTGTAATTACTCCATCGAGTCCCATTGAAGTTAGTGATTTTGAATTTTCTTCATCGTTTATTGTCCATCCGTAGATAACCTGTTTTTTATTATGAACTAAGTCTATAATTTTTTGACTTATTATATTAAAGTCTATTCCAACTCCAAATGGCTCAAAGTTTAGTAATTTCATCTGCTTTTCAAACTCTTTATTGCTTGAAAGATAGATATATTTTGAGTTTGGCATTATTTTAAATAGTTCGTTAAGTATTCTATAGTCAAAGGACATGAAATATATGTTATCAAAATGTCTACTAAATCTAGTTTCTTCAAATATTATTTTTGCATATTTTCCATAGTCGGGAAAATATTCATTTACTAAATCATAATCGCATTTAATTTCAAATAGAATATCTCCTTGATAATCAATTAATTCTTTTTTAAATTCTTTATAAGTTGGTTTTTTTTCTTTTACTTTTAATTGATTTGGAAACTCTTTTACAAACTTACTTCCACAGTCTATGTCTTGAATTTCAGAAATATTCATTTTATAAATATTTAGACTTTCATTATCTATTTTATTAGTCAAGCAATAGCTAGTATCAATATAGGATTCGTGGGAAATTACTAATTCTTGGTTTTTATTTACAACTACATCTATCTCAATCCCATCCACTCCAAATTCAATTGCTTTCTTAAAACCTTCAATTGTGTTTTCAGGATAAACACCTCTGCATCCTCTATGACCAAAAATTTTATATTCACTTTGTCCCATTATTGGTGAACTTGTTAAAATAGAAAATAAAATACCTGAATATAATTTAAATCTCAAAAAAACACGCATAAGATTATTTATTGAAGGCCAAAGGGTAATTTTTTTGATTATTATAAATTTTACTATCTAAGTAAATTAAGGGTGCCTTCAAATTTTTTGTCTTTAATCGAAAGAGTATAAAAATAAGTACCAGCAGGAGTTTCACTCCCTACATTGTTTCTACCATCCCACTTAAGATTATTACCTGTAGAAAAATACTGTATTTGCCCCCATCTATTGTAGATGGTTAACTCAGCACATTTTTCTACTTTTTCAGGTATTTCAATAATGAACTCATCATTCATATTATCTCCATTTGGGGTAAAAACATTTGGGTCGCTTATAGTAAAATAATCATCAAATGTCAATGCATCTCCACTGTAGGTTAAGCTTTGAGTACAACCGTTGGTATCCTGTACAAATAAACTTCCAGAGTAATCAGAACCGAAAGTAAATATTTTTACTACCTCATTATTTATTGAACTATCCAAATCACTAAACATCCAATAAAAATCGAGTTCTGTATCCGAAGTATTATAATAAGTTATTTCTATTCCTTCACAGCCAGGTTCTATAACTGTGTCAAAAGTCGCCTCAATTTCAGGAATTTCAACATTTAAGGTGTCAACTATAACACATCCAATTGTATTTGATAGATTTACTAAATAGGAAGTAGATGAATTTGGAGATAAACTTGGATTACCAATATTAGGGTTAGAAACTCCATCTGTTGGAGACCAACTAATTGATGACGGTAAATCTCCGTAAATAATAGGTTGAAAAGAATCTCCGCTACATATTACTGTGTCATTAGAGGTATTGGCAAGAAATATAGATACTTGTAAAGTATCATATCCTATACAGCTATTGCTATCAGTTACTTCAACAACAAATTCTATATCGTCATTGGGAAAAGCAAGTGGATTTGAAACATTTGGACGATTTATATATAAACTATCCAACCATAAGTAGCTAACTCCACCTGATGCTTGAAGTGGAATAGGAACGTTTGCACAGGTGTCTATGTCCGCTCCTGCATCTGCTATAACATTTGCAAATACATCTACTAAGATGGTATCGAAATTTACACATCCAAACAAGTCTGTCACCTTAAGAATATAATTGGTCGCTGAATTGGGAGAAGCAATAGGATTGTAAATATTTGGGTCAGACAGACTCATACTATTTATCCATTCTGGAATATTACCACCAGAACCATTCAATTGTAAAGATACACCAGTACATGTTGCTGTATCTCCACCAGCATTAGCAATTGGTAGTGAAACTACAGTTATGAACAAAGAATCCATATTTGAGCATCCGTAAACGTCTGTTGCAGTTACAAAATAATAGGAACTAGAATTAGGAAAAGCCAATGGATTAAAAATTGAATCATTGGAAACGGTGTTGCTAGGCGACCAATTATAACTTGTCACCAATGCAGAACCCGAAGCATTAAGTGCTGTTGAGTCTCCAAAACATATACTATCTAAGCTGGTAGCAGTTACATTTGGTAAAGAATAAATACTTACACCAATGGTATCGTAATTGGTACAGTTTAAGGTATCTGTTAGAGCTAGTACATAGTTAGTATCCGTCAATGTGTAAACAGAAGGGTTGTATATGTTGGTGCTAGAAATGGCATAATTAGGCGACCAAGAGTATGTGTAGTTTTGATCCACTGGTGAGGATAGTTCTATACTGTCATTTAGGCAATATGATAAATCTGGTCCTAAATCCAAAGTCGGTAGCTGTTTTATATTTACGATTGTTGTATCAATTATATAACATCCATTGGTATCAAATATGGAAACTTCAAAGATGGTTGCTTCATTAGGGGATACTACTGGATTTGCAGAAGATTCATTTATGAGAATAGTGTCTCCTATCGAATTCGTTATTGGTGACCACAAATAAGAACTGCCTCCAGAAGCAGATATGGTTGTAGTTTCTCCAAAACATATTGAAGTATCAATAGATGAATTTCCAACAACATCACTAAAAAAGTCTACAAATACAGAATCAATTCCTGTACAAGTGTCATTGGTTGTCTGTACAGTGAACCAACTTGGAACACTTGGCACTGAGGTTGGATTTGAGTTAGTTGAATTAGTTATGTTTGAGGAAGAAGTCCAAAGGTAAGATGAACCAATTGGTGAGGTTGGATTTCCTCCTAAAACAACACTTGTCGAACCACATATGTTTATAGTATCTCCACCAGCATCTGTTGGAACATTTTGTTCAACTTTCAAAAATAGAGTATCATAATTTATACAATTATTTATATCCACTACTTCAACTACATACATTTCATCATCAAATGGGCTAGCTGTTGGAGTTCCAACAGATGAGCTAAGTGTTGAATCTGGAAACCAATTATATGTAGTACCACCACTTGCAGATAATGTCAGAGATCCACCAGGACATAACCATAGATCCTCACCAGCATCTGCTACAGGTAAATTCCAGACGTTAATATCAATAGTATCTTTATTTATACAAGAATTAGCATCTATTCCAGTGACTATATAACTTGTAGTATCTATTGGCCAAGCACTAATTGTACTAAGAATGGTTGCTGAAATATTTATATTGGGACTCCACTGGTAGTTCACTGCACCTACCACATTAATTTGAGTAGTGTCTCCAGTACATATATTTTGATTAATACCAGCATTTACCAATGGCAAGCTATTGACTTGGATATTTATTTCTGCAGTATCGATACAGCTATTAGCACCAGTAACAATCACTTGATAAGTAGAGCTTAATAAAGGCCAAACTTCTGGATTTGAAACATTAATATTGCTAATTGAATCTTGATTTAGCCATTGATAAGTGGTTCCACCACTTGCAGAAATAACTATACTATCTCCATAACAAATAGATGCGTCATTGGAAGTAACAATTACAGGTAAATCATTTACCAAAACTAACACTGAGTCTTTGTTAGAGCAGTTATTTAAATCCGTTCCAGTTACTACGTATTGAGTAAGACTAGCAGGGAAGACAATTGGATTTGAAATAATATTACTAGTAATATTATTATTAGGAGTCCATAAGTAATTATCGCCTCCGCCTCCCGATGCAGAGAGTTGAATAGAATCTCCAAAACAAATAGTTTCATCTAATCCAGCATCAATAGTTGGTAGACTTAAAATATTTACAGTAACAGTATCTTGATTGGTACAGTTATTTATATCCGTACCAACTACAATATAATCTTGAGTTGTATTGGCTTCAAAAAGAATTCCATCGATAACTCCATTACTCCAAGAGTAACTCAATGCATTTCCAGAGGCATTTAGAAAGGTAGAGTCACCAAAACAAATATTTTGATCGATACCAGCATCCACAACTGGCTTTGGATTGACAGTGATGGTAATTTCTGCAGTATCGGCACAGGTATTAATATCACTTGCTAAAACTTTATAGGTAGTAGATGTGGTAGGCCACACTTGTGGATTGCTAACTGTAGAATTTGAAATATTATTAGTTGTCAACCAATTGAAAGAATTACCTCCAATTACCTCAATTTGAATTGTATCTCCTTCACAAATTATAACATCATTAGATGTGGTTAAAACTGGTAATGGATTAATATCAATGGATAGAGTATCATTTTTAGTGCATCCATTTGTTAAACTTCCAGTTAGAATATAGGTTGTATTTACTGTAGGCACCGCCCATGGATTAGATATGTTTGATGCACTTAAAAATGTATTTGGAGACCACGAATAACTGTCTGCTCCAGAAGCTTGTAATTGTACAGAATCATTTATACATAAATTAATATCATTGCCAGCATCAGTAGAAGGAGATGTCAAAGCATTAATTAATACAGTGTCTGTATTGATACAGCCGTCCGAGGAGGTTCCAGTTAATATATAATTTTGAGTACTAATTACTTCAAATATTTGTCCATCAACAATATTATTGTCCCAAGTAAAATTTAATGCATTTCCACTTGCGTTTAGTACTACTGAGTCCCCAACACATACTGTTTGGTCAGTACCTGCATTTACAGTTGGTAAATCATTTACAATAATTTGAAACGTGTCCTTAATAACACAACCAAAAATATTTGTTCCAGTAAAATAGTATGTAGTATTTATTGAAGGATTAAAATTAGGAGATTCTAAAGTATTATCATTAATCGAAATATTTGGAGTCCATAAATAACTATCTGTAGAAACAGGGGAACTTATAGTGACAGTATCAGTCTCACAGATTAATAAATCATTGATAGGGCTAAATGTTGAATTATTATTAAATCTAATGCTTTGGTCATTAAAACTTCCTCCAGTGGTTGCAGTAAAGCCCCAATAAACAGCGTTACTTCCGTTAAATATATTTTGAATTATATCATAATTTAAAGTAGCTACTTGTACACCATCAAAATCTACTAAAAAGTTTTGCGTTATAGGATCCCAGTTAAATCTAACCGTATGCCATAATCCGTCCTCAACATTACCTAATGATATTGGGTTTAGTAAGCTGTTAATGTTATGATTAGAGGAACCATCTTTTAAAATAGCAATATGATCGTCTACAATATCATTATTATTTTGGTTATTCCAAGTATCAAATTCTATAATAAATGATGGGTCAATTATAGCAAATTGGTTATTTGCTGCTGTTGGAGCGTAGGTGTTGCTTGTTTGTTGTAAAACAAATGCCATACCGTCAGCACCAGTAGCGTCATTTGTTCCAAAATTTAATTCTGCATCTATCTGAAATGATTGACTTAAGTCAATCATTGAGTTATTCCATATTGAAGCAAAGTCGTTAAGAATTGCAGTAGTCATTTGGTAAGTATTATTTCCTAGAGAACTTGCACTTCCGTTAAGAACAAAATTAGGAGATGTTCCAGGGGATGGGTTCACAAAGACAATTACTGAATCTTCTGCCTGGCAGTTGTTAGTAGATGTAAATTGTACATTATATTGTGTAGTAATATCTGGCCAAACTTGTGTTGAAGCTGTATTTGTCTGAGAAATACTAGAATTAGGAGTCCAAGAAAAATTATTTCCATTTCCAGTTGCATTTAAGGAAACCGTGTCTCCCAAACAAATCGTAACATCATTTCCCGCATTAATATTTCCTACATCAACAGTTACTTTAACACTATCTCCACCTATACATGAAGTACCTCTTTGAACCAATAAGTAGTACGAAGTTGTAACAGTGGGATTTACCCAAGTTGACATGCTGGTAGGGCTCGAAACATTAGTATTGGGCTGCCATAACGAAATGTAGCCTGGAAGTGAGGTGGTTGTCCCTGAAAGTAATACACTATCACCAGCGCATATACTTACATCACTACCAGCATCTACAGTAGGAGCTGGAGTAATTGTAGTATTAATTAGAATAGGATCAGATTCACAACCATACTGATTTAGAGCTTTTAAAAATACACTTCCTGTTCCTGGAGCTGTCCATAAAATTTTTACACTATCACCATAATTTTGAGTAATTATACCATTTGCAGAAACATCCCAGGTATATCCTGGAATATTTGGATTATTGTCTGTTGTATATACTGCTTCAGCATTTTGACACTCGGTTAATGTTCCATAAATATTTGCTGGTGGGTTAGTTTTGTTTACAGTGATTTCATAAACTACATCGGTTGTTTTAGGGGGGCATCCTCTATCAGAAACTGAAGCAGAAAAAATATAAGGCAAAGCTTGAGCTTGTCCACATCCAGTATTCCAAGTAAATGTTGTTCCAACTGTGTCTACTCCATTTACTGGATCACTATATAATGTATCGAAATAACCTCCAGCAACCTCTGCTTCTGGTGAGGTAATAGTTGAATTAAAAATTTGTCCGTTTATTCTAAGGGATAGACTATCTGATGGTGTGTCTGGATCGTAAAATCCAAAATCAAAAGATAAACTTCCCCCTTCTTCCACAGAAAAATTTGAATTGGTGGAACCAGCAGAAGGATTTAGATTTGGAGCAACATTTGGAGGACATGCTATTATGTTGAGCTGCACTTCTCTTGTAGATATTCCAATTAAAGTTCCATTTCTATATTCTTTAATCATTAATCCAACTACATATTTCCCTTGGTTATTAGCTTTATATTTTGTTAATCCATTGGATGCAGATATATAATAATATCCTGTAGGTCCAAAAGGTTGTTGGTAAGAATAACCGCCAGCATAAGTTACTTCTTCAATTGGCCATGGGTAAGTGTTTGGATACCACGTTAAACTATTTCCTGGTCCTGGCCCCCCACTTCCTATGTTATTTGCTCCACCAAATCCACCTGCATGGTTTCCGTCAAGTGGTGCAGTGAAACTAAATAGAAGTTCATCTCCGTCTGGATCAATTGCGGTGTTCAAAAAAGTTGTTGTATCTCCCTGACAAATAAATGGAACTGGATTATCAGTAAATATTGGGCTACTATTTTCATACCCATAAGGAGGAATGTAGGAATAGAAAGCCATCCCAGCGCTTCCTGGGCTTTGTATGTTATCTATACCATTTGCCCCACCATTTCTACAGCAAGCTTCATGTATAAGAAAATAACCACCGATTACTGGTTGCCCTGTTGATGGATTTGTGGGTGCCAAATCAATTTGACCAGTGTAAAGTACGGTATAAACACATGTAGAAGTTCCAACACTACATCCGCTAGGGTTATTTGGATTTACTTCAAAATACTGTTGAACAGCTGAGTTATAAACCATGTCTACATCTGTGGAACCATACTTAGGATAGCTTCCTGAAGTTGTTGGAAATATATCAGTTGGATCGTTATGGGCATATACACCTACTGACATGTTAGTAGGAATTGCAGGTGGTTGCCAATTTGAATTAGCTCCGCAATCAAAATAGTAGTTTAATTTTAGAGTATATCTGTAATCGCCATTAGGTTGAACACCAACAAACTCGTATGCAAGGTTACCTCCTACTAAGTGGGTAGCAAAATAATTACCAAACAAAAGAATGTTTAGAGCCAATAAAAATACTATTCTAATCATTTTTATAATTTATTTACAAATAATTTTTTTAGTAACTGTGTTTCCATTTTCTAAATAGACTTTTAGAAAATAAACACCTGACGGATTTTCGGATATATTAACTTCAAACAGATTGGTATTTGGTTGAGAGCTTATTATGTGACTTCCAAGAACATCTAAAATTTCAATTGTTTTTATTATTGAAGATGTCTGAATACTGAATATTTTGTTATTAGGATTTGGATAAACATTCACATTTTGTGATTTGGTATTGCCAACAATATTTAGTGTAGTGCTATTAAAAGGTCCTATCCAATTACTATTATTTCCAGTGCAAATTGATTGAACATAAAAATCATAGCTAGTTGATTCGTCAAGACCTGTTACAAAAAAATTATTTACAAAAATGTTATTAACCGTAACTCCAAGTCCACTAAAAATCCCAAAGCCTTCTGGACCATATCTGACATTCCAAGAATCTTCGCTCCCTCCAGCTTGCCAGTTTAGTTCTACAGAAGAATTAGTGATTTGCCCAATGACAATATTACTTGGATCTGGACATGTAGCCACAATTATTGCATAGTCTTCTACTTGTCCTCTATTTACATTGTCTGTAGGTCCATTATTGTTTCCAACTTCATCACTAGAAATTCTTAGTCTCAAAGGCGTATTAACAGCGATATTTGAGGGGATTTGAACTATTGAAATAGGATCAAATTGATTAATTTTATCCATAATTTTTTCATTATTTGAAAAAATTCCATCATTATTATAATCTATCCATGCACGAGTATCTTGAGAGTTAGTAGGACCTGTGTAAATTCTTAATGCATAATTAGTTCCAGCTTCTACAAACGCTTGTAATTCACAAGAATAATCAACATATCCATCAATACCATCCAGTGACGGATTGTTAATGTTTGCAAATTGTACTCTTGAAATTCCATAATCGCAACAATAACTTATTGTAGTTGGATCGGAGCCAGCAGATAAAACCAAGTTTGTCGAGTCAATTTCTATATATTGAGAATAAGTTATTGTGTCATTTCCATATTGGTTACTTGATATTAGAGTAACATCATACATGCCATTATTAATATAGGTATGTATTGGATTTTGAAAAATTGAAGAATTACCATCGCCAAAGTCCCAATACCATGCGTAAGGGATATTTGAAGATAAATCGGAAAATTCGATGACACCGTCACAAGAATAATTTGTGTTGCTTTCAAAATTTGCAACTGGTGGATTTAAATTGTAAGCTAGATACACAGTATAATCTTCTGCTTGTCCGTAAACTGGATCAGTACAAGGATCTAATTGTCCAGAAAAAGAAGCGTCTGACATAATTCTAAGTCTTAATGGTGTATTCACTACTCCATATGAAGGGATTGAAACAGTTGTTGAAGTGGAATCTCCACTTACTAAATTTGAAACAATTTGTTCAGTAGCAGTCTCAAAGATTCCATTATTATTAAAATCTATCCATGCAAAAAAGTTTTGAGGAATTAAAGATACATGAGTTGCACTAAGGTTATAAGTTTGTCCTATGTAAAACAACGTAGAATCACATGTGAAATCGGAATAACCTTCCATAGAAGAACCGGAAGTATTGCTTAAATTACCAAAGTTAAATTCTGTAATTCCATAATTACCAACAGAACCAGCAAGACCTGTAGTCGGTGTACAAGAAGGAGCTATTGGAGGAGTATTGGCTAGATTTACTTGAATTAAATTACTGTAAGTAATGGTATCACTACCAAATGAGTTAGAAGTGATGAGTTCAACTGTGTAATTTCCTGATAAAGTGTAAGAGTGTGTAGGGTTTTGTTGAGTGGATGTATTTCCGTCACCAAAGTTCCAGAACCAACTAGATGGTGAATTAGAAGTTTGGTCGTAAAAGTTAACTAAACCACTACAAGTGTTAGTTTCGCTTGTAGAAAAATCTCCAATTGGAGGACTGTTAGGGTCAAGCCATGTAAATCTTATGTTTGGCTTTTGCGTTTCAACACCATTTATCCAATTTGAATTGCATGGAGAAGAATTGTCTCTTCTTCTGTAAATTAAAGAGTTATAAGAATAATTGGACATATTCATAACAGCATTCTGGGACCAACCATTGTTGTAAAAACATGTTTGAATAACAATATTTGATGTTCCATCCCAATAAAATGGTGAAGAAAAATCATGTTGATTCCATCCGATTTGATCGGTGTAAGATGCAGGGCCAAAGTAAGTAGCTAAGTTATTATTACTCCAACTGCTTAAAGATTGTTGAGTGGTTAATTTCATTTCAATTTCAAATCCGCTTATAACATTACCGCTATTTGAAACTATATCAAATGCTAATCCTGTAATATTCCCAGCTGAAATTCCAGCTGATTGAAGTTCAGTAGCTCTAACTAAAATTTGGTGTTTAACACCTCTAAAAAAATTTCCGTAAATTGAAGGGAATGAAGAATTAGTATTTTGGAGATTACTTGTTCCAACATAGTGGTAAGTTGCTTGGGAATAATAAACACCTGTTATAGAGCCAAATGAAAAATATACTATGACTAAAAATATCGCGTATTTAATAAATGAATTCATAAGGTTGTAATTTAAGTAAATATAGTAAAATAAAATTTTGTTTAGCATTTTAAACACATATTTAAACAAAAAAATAATTTACTCATATACTAAGACGGTTTTAAAGTAAAAAGGTTGGGTTGGAAGACGAAAAATTAAAATTTAATATTCCATTTTAAAATGCTTGGACAACCATTGTACAATTTATCGACTTTAACATAAGTGTTTTTTGCTGTTTTAGTAACCCATTTGTCCATTTCATTTATCTGTTTTTGATTTATTGCAAATTTTTGAATAAAGCTGTAGTCATCATTTAAATTTGCTAGATGTGGTTTTGTTTGATCCTCTAGTTTTAAAATTCTATATCCAATATTACCTTTTTCGTCTTCGTAATATAAAGGTTCTGAATATTGACCAATCTCTAAGTCGTTGATTCCAACAAATAAGGATTTGTCTATATTTTTCATGTCCCAGTACATGTCTCCTGAAGCTTGATTATATATAATTCCTCCATCGCTAGGGTTTGTAGAATTTTGTGAGATTGCTTTTTCCCAGGACATGTTCCCATTTTTTACTTCTCCTAAAATGGAATCGCATTTAACTTTTAAACTTGACAATGCTTCTTCACTTATTTCATTTTTTATAAGTATATGTGCACCGTAATATTGTTCTCCTCTTCGCTTTTCTATTTTTAAAATATGAAACCCAAATGGACTTTCAAATACATTAGAAATAGTATTTAAGGGTATAGTGTAGGCAATTGCATCAAATTCTGGAACAAAATCTCCTCTATCTACCCAACCAAAATTTCCACCGTTAGATTTTGAACCTGGATCGTCAGAATAAAACTCTGCCGCAACCGAAAAAGAAATCTCATTGGACAATATTCTTCTTTTAATATTTTGAAGTTTGTTTTTTGTAGAATTTTTTTGATTATAATTTATTTTTGGGGCCATCACTAACTGAGAAATTTTGACTTTGCTATTTATGTAAGGAATACTGTCTGTAGGGATGTTATTGAAAAAACTTTGTACTTCTTTCGGAGAAGCAACCACACCTCCAGTTATTTCTTGTTGCATTTTTTGGGCTTTCATTTTATCTTCAATTTGCTCGAAAAACTCTTCTTTAATTTCCTCTATAGATTTTCCATAAAACTCTTCTAGAGCCTCAGTACCTCCAACTTGAGCTGAGAAGTATTGTATTCTTTGGTTTAATTCAACTTTAACCATTTCTTCAGTTACCTCAATACTGTCAATTTCTGCTTGATGAATAAGTAGTTGCTGAATCATAAACTCATCCACTAAATAACAATCCATTTCTCCATCTAACTCCATTCCTTGTTGAATAAGTTGCAATTTTTGTCCTTGAACCTCTGAATAAAGAATTGGGTTTTCTCCAACAATGGCAATTACTTTATCTATAATTTCTTGGCTTTGGTATAAATGACATGTAATATTTAACAGAAATATTAGAATTATTTTTTTCATTGTTGAATCTTTTCTATTAAATTATTTTTGATGCCGTCGTTGTATAAGTCTTGTCTTAGTTTCTTCCTTAAACTCTTTGCTCTTTGGTTAAGAATAATACTTTTAATTTTATTCTCTTCAAAACTTAAAGGAGAGGTTCCATTTTTAATGATGAAATCGAAGACGTTAATAAAATAAATATAATTATTAAACTCTAAAATAACCTTCTTTTTTTTCTTGATGAACTCAACTTTAGAATACTTTTCTAAAATAGGGATTTGTTTCATCAAGTCATCAAAAAATACCCACTCCTCAGGATTGTAATAAAGAGATACTTCTTCATTTTGACCAATTTCCATTATTTTATCGATCATGTCTTCATTTTTTAAATGGTAATTTCTTTTAATTTCTTTAATGAATTTTGATTCTTTTGGCACCTGTAAGTACATGCACTTTACAGCGTAATCATTTAAAACGAAATCATCTAAATGGTTTTCGTAATATTTGCTTATTTGAGATTTACTTATAGATGTATCTAGTCTTTTATTGATATAGAATTGCTCAAATTCATAAGAAATGAGAGACATTTTATATTTATTTATTTTCTTCTCAACTTTTAGAACTTCCAAAGGAATCATCTCCTCTGATTTATCCATAATCATTTGATTGACCAACCATTTATGAATATAATTATCTGCAAAAATTGCGCTATCCTCTTGGTTTAAGGTAATTGGAATTTCATTTACAATATCTGATTCATTTAAATAAACATCCTTAAATCTAGCCAAGTTGTTTTCATTAGTTTCACTTTTGCAAGAAATGAAAATTAAGACTATTAAAAAAAAAATAAAACGCGTTGGCAATGAAGTCGTCAAGTACTATGGTTTTTGTTTAATACTGTAAAGAGTCTCATAGTTTATAGAAATTTCATGTTTCTCTTTAAGGCTAGAGAGCCACTGACCTTCTAAATAATTCTGATATGCGGAAACGATAATGCCTTCAGCTTCTTTAAGCTCCTTATTTCTTTGTGGCAATTTATCTTCTACATAAATAAGAACCCATTTTTCTTGAAACTTAAAAGGACCATTGAAGCCTTTATCTAAATCCTCAAAAGTTAGATTATATTTATTAAAATTATCTATTATTTTATTTTCATATTTTAGGTTGAAAAGATTGTCTTTATTTAAAATTGACATAATTGAATCGTTACTAAGCGATTTTTTCAATTTCAATGACTTAACCTTATTGGCAGTTTTTTTAGATTCTGAGGTGAATAATGTTCCGTTAATTCGGTTCGGCCATTTCCAAGTGTCTTTGTTTAATTTATAAAACTCTTTTAAACCTGCTGTATCCTTTATAGCTTTTGTCCAAATATTTTGGTCAGAAATCTCAAAAAGTAAAATACCATCACGATATTCTTTCATCAAAGCCTTAAAATCAGGATGTTTGGTTTCAAGTTGGGTTTTTTCAAATTCTATTAAATTTTGGTTTGTAAACTTTACAAATTGTTGTTTTATTAAGTTTTCTTCAATTTTGTCTTTTGAAATAAGCTTTGATTCCACTAGATATTTAATGAAATCAAAGTTGGTGAAGGAAACATTTGAAAAAGTTAAAACTACATTATTTATATTTTTTAAGTTCTTATTGAAATCTAAATTTTCATAGTCAAATTTTTTGTTTTTTAAAATACTTACTAAAACTTTTATGTTAAACAAGTTTTTTAATTGGTACTCCGTTTTTAATTTGTTAATAAAAGAAGATTTTGTTTTTTGAGCTCTAGCGTCTTTTTGTATTTTATTTTTAAGATTATAGCTCATAGATTTCAAGTCGCCGATTGGTTCGTAGCTAAGCCTTTTTACAATATGCCATCCATTAGGAGTTTTAAATGGCTTTGAGTATTCACTATCAGTTTTTAGTGAGAAAACTGCTTCTTCAAATTCTGGGTAAAAGTTCCCACCTGAATTTATCCATCCTATTTCTCCACCGTTTTTAGCGGATTTTCTATCTTCAGAGTATTGAATAGCTAGTTCTTCAAAGGTTTTTGTTTTTTCAACCAATTCCTTATAAATAGAATTTATTTTTTCCTCAGAAAGGATATTTTCTTTTTTAGAACTTGTAGTAATCATTATATGGCTAGTCTTCACTCTTCCTTTAGCTTTCCTTATAGAATTAGGTTGGACTATGTGGTATCCATATTTAGTTCTTACAATTTCGGAAACCTTTCCAACAGGTGTTTCATAGGCTGCACATTCAAATGAATACAACATTTTAAATGCATTAAAATATCCTAGATTTCCTTTACTTGATTTTGCATAAGGGTCTTCAGATAATTCTTCTGCGGCTTCCTGAAAACCTAAATTCCCTGAAATAATTTTGTTTCTAATATCTATTATTTTATTGTATGCTTTTAATGTGTCTTCTGGAGATGGATTTGGTCCAAGTTTGGTCATTATGTGACTTGCATTAACTTCATTAATTGTTCTGTAGTATGCTTCATTTATTAAATCTTCATTTATTGAAGTATCAATTAGATATGGCTTTTCTAATTGAACTCTATATCCGCTTAGTTCATTAATAAATTTCTTTGTGGTGTCTAGTCCTAACTCTTCAGCAGCTATTACTTTAAGTTTAAAGTTGACAAATAGCTGTATATATTCATCTAAATCTTCTTTGGTAGCAATTTTTTCTTTTTTGTTTTTCCAATAAATTTGTTCAAATTCCGCTTTGTTAACCGTTTGATTATCAATTTTTAAAATAGTATTATTTTGTCCTGAAAGTGTTGCAAAACAAAATATAATTCCAAGTGTTTTGATTAGTTTCATTTAGTTAATTATTTATCTTATGTTGTAATTTGGTGACTCTCTTGTTATTGTTACATCGTGTGGATGACTTTCCAACATTCCAGAGCTAGTAATTTTAATAAACTTTGCATCCATTAAACTTTCTATATTTTTTGCTCCACAATATCCCATTCCTGCTCTGAGTCCACCAATTAATTGG
>Ga0206682_10001954_pt1 | contig 19422 bp, 14 predicted proteins | sample M240m12015metaG_FD_155444 | JGI IMG/M metagenome (GOLD analysis project Ga0206682, IMG submission 155444) | Ammonia-oxidizing marine archaeal communities from Monterey Bay, California, United States - M2 40m 12015 | ecosystem: Environmental > Aquatic > Marine > Intertidal zone | place: USA...
GAGAAGTTAGTGTGTCTGCGGTAGACCACTTTAAAGAAAGTAATTTGCGGATTACCAGTAAGGTAAACGTCCTGTGCGCCGTAAGCTACGAGTTGCATTAATCCTCCACCCATTTTGTATACTATATACCAAGAAAAAAATTCTATAGATTTAATTTAATTAATTTTAAATTTATAATTATAAATTTATTGTATAATAGGACGATATGCTTATATTTATAATTAATAAAATTGAATATATAAAGGTTTGTTATGTATAATTACCATACCATACCAATCATGAACCTCTGTATCTACGCAAGCGAACTCGCGGTTATCACCGGACACAACCAATATAAAGATATTAGTGAGATTATTGTTAAAATCTGGCAGAAAAACTTTCCAGATGACTATGAAGCTATTATAGCAGAAGCAGGGGTTGTTGTAGAATCTACAGATGAATTTATTAATCGTATTTCTAAGGAGAATAATATTAACATCAAGGAAAAAATGAAAGCATGTCTAGGATCTAATGATGTAGTTGATATGAATAAAGCTAAACAGGAAATTCTAAAGAAGTTTGATACAATTCCAGAAAAGGATAAGAAACTAGTCCAGAGCTGCATTACAGAAAAAACAAACACTAATTTTGGAACAAAACACGAAAATTCTGGAGTTGCTAAGTATACAGAAATTTATGGAGATAAAGTAAATACAGTAGATACCTTTTTCAAAAGGCATATGTTTAAAACCGAACACAACTGGTTTGTTGGTGGTAAAATTGATGGGATTAATGATGATAATGTACTGATTGAGGTCAAAAATCGTATGAACCGATTGTTTTACAAACTTAGGGATTATGAAAAGGTTCAGATTTATGCCTATATGTATATCCTAGAATTGGAAAATGCCAAACTGGTCGAATGCTTCAAAAAAAGCAAGGAATGTACGATTAATGTAATTGATGTAGAATTCGAACAAGATTTTTGGGAGAATGAAATCTCGATGAAAGTCGAAAAATTTATTAAACAATTTGAATCATTCCTAAAAAGTAAATCACGAAAGTTGGAACTAGTTAACATATTGTTTAGCTCCTAATCCACTGGTTATTTTAAGTATATTATAATGTACCGCATATATATTGAAATTGTAGCTATAATAAAATGAATTATCTGCTTTTTTTGGTATTTCCTTCACATTTTGCCTCAATCCTAAATCTATATTCATTTTGAAATTATCTATTCTTGAAAAATTACAGGCTCCTGATGGCTGGAAATCTGTTGGATTTAGAGAAAAAGAATAGACATGAATACCATTTTTTATTTTACGTTTATGGTGTTGATATGGTTGTTGTAAATTAAAATAATCTGCATCCTTTTTGTCTAATCTTACCTGACCATTAAATATTAATTGTAAATTTTCAATAATATTTTTATTAAAAAATTCCTTTTTATATTCATCAGCTGCTCGTGCTGGATTATACCTATTATAATGATAAAAATTTCGAAGACTTTGACTATAATATGCGTTTTCTACATTATGATATCTATAACTTGTTGGAGATACATCTTCTATAGTCCAATTAGAATAATTATTCCAGTTATTCACATATTCCATATCTGAACGTTGTGATACTACGATTAGTTCTTTTACCGGATGGTGTAATATAATATTATGATCCTTAGTTGAAGTAACTCCCTTAATAGTAGGTGGCTTAAAAACATCTTCTATAAGATATTCGTGACTATTTATAGCAAATCTATTCCGTTCGTCTTTATCTAAATATACATATTCTGCCTCTAAAGCAGGTTTAATATCAAATGTTGTATTTTCTATAAATCTATTAATAGTTACTCCAGAACCATCCTGACTAACTGATTTTAACCTTGCTATCTGTTTATCATTATCTGCACCAACACTATCGATATAATCTAAATAGGTATATAAGTCTCTTAATGGATTAAGTTTAACTTCTACTCTTACTTCTGTATATTGTAGCGCTATTAATGGTAAAGCTAATCCAGATGATTTTGAAAAAAAGAAATTCAAAGGAACTTTAATTTTTCTTTTTTTAATAGAAGGTATTATATCACTCGTATTCTTAATTCTGGTTGTATGTCTATATATTACTTCCGAATTTAATGGTGAATTGATATTATGTTGAACTGATACGAGGTCAATATCTGCTGAACCTCTAACATGTGGATAATGTGAATAATGTAATTTTACCTTTGCACCATATGATGATTCCTCTAAATAATTATTGGTTGTTGTATTCTTCAGTGGATGTAAATTATTTGTTATAGTATATGTTTTCCCATCCTTAAAATGTATACTATCTCCATTCATAGTACCAGAATGAAGATTATCATTATTATCATATTGACCATAGAAATGATAATTATTCTGGTTATTTTGAGAATTTATAGCCCAGTTATATAACGAAACTACTGTTGCCCTTACTTTTTCATCAAATGCTTCTCGTGTTTGTGTCCCATCTATCACTGAACTTGTTGGGATATCTGCTGTAAGAACACTACTGGGATTAATTGAATTTTTTACATTGTAAATGTAGACGTTATCAGTATCTTCTTGTTTTGTCATATTACCCACTGGGTCAATCTCTAATGCGATCGAACCCTTTGTTCCACCATTAGTTATAATTGGATAATATTCACCTTTGCTTTTATTATTAATTTCATTGTGAAGTCCTGGGTTATATAGCTCAGGCACATTTCCAGTCATTTCATCATAAATTTTCTTTTTAGAATCATCATAGATTAATTCAGACATTACCTGGAGATATTCACCCGTATAAGAATTAATCACCGAATCATTTAAAAACAATTTTGTATTATTAATAATATTGGTACCTATATTTTCAACCCATCTAAATTCATAAGGAACACTACTAGCTGTGTTAATTTTTTCATTTCTAGCACCTGAAAATATTTCTGGTAATTCAAATGTAAAATATAAATTAGATAGAAGATCACCATCCCTTTTTATATCACATTCAAGGGTAACATGCTCTGTATTACTTATTTTATTTCCTATTAATTTAATTTTTTTAGAATCAACTGAAAAATTAGAGTATCTTCTATATACTATTTTATAAAAGGATATTTGAGGATTACCTATAAGATTAAAATCTTGTGCTCCTGTTGCTAAAAGTTGTATATAACCCATATTAATATTAAAAGATTATATATAATTATTTTTAAATTTGAATAAATAACAATATTTATAATTAATCAACATGTTCGTTTTTAATAATCAGCAAGAACTCGCATCAAAAAATATTATCCGATTTCTAGATTCTACAGATAAGTTCTTCTTGTTAGAAGGTGACCCTGGTACAGGGAAAACAACGATTATATCTAAAATTTTCGAAAATGATATTTATAAAAAAAAGAAAATCGCATTCTGTGCAACTACTAATAAAGCTGTAACTGTTTTAGAACAATATAGTTCACTAAAGGGGAAAAATATTGCTTATACTACAATTCAAAAACTTCTAAATATAAAACGTAATATTGATGAAACTGGTAGGGAACTATATACTTATAATAATGATAACCAATGTAATAAGTTTAACCTTAAAGATTTTCACGTTGTTCTTATTGATGAAAGTTCTATGATTTGTGAAGATATGTTAGAAGGTATTATACAAAAATCTAGATATTCTAAAACAAAAATTATATTTATTGGAGATAGAAACCAACTACCACCAGTCAATGAAAAAATAAGTAATGTTTTTACAATTGATTTCGGTAAAAATAAAGTTAAATTAGATATTATTGAAAGGTTTAAAAATGATATTTTGAAGTATACAAATTCTATTAAAAATAACAAAAGACCTCCAAAAGAACTTTGCAAAGATAATATCAGATTTATTAAAGAATATAAAAACTGGATTTCAAATTATATGAAAAATATTAACGAATCTATTATTCTTACCTATACTAATAAGAAAAAACGGTTTATTAATAATTCGGTTCGTTCTTTGCTTTTCCCTGATACCATAGAAAAATATAATGTCAATGAAAAAATCATTTTTAATAACTACTATTGTTCCATTGAAAATAAATTCTATTCATCTCAACACGCTACAATCACTGAAATTAAAGAACACGACTTTAGATTTAACCCTCTACCACTTAACAAATTACTGAACCTAAAAGCTTCATTCGGCTTTAATTTTAAAACCGTTAAAGAAAAGAACAAAACCTGCCCGATCTGTCTAGAAGATAATATTAATGAACAAACACAACTAAAATGTAATCATTTGTATTGTGACACTTGTATTAAAGAATGGCTAAAAGAAAATAAATGCTGCCCGTTGTGTAGATTTGTTGTTTATGAAAATACCTTTATGGTGAAAGATAATACAAAAATTACAGAATTGATAAATGAAATTATTGGATTTGTTTCTGATATTACATTTAAAACCTGGAAAATCGGAATTATTGCTAAGAAAAAAAATGAAGATAACCAAATGGTAAACTTCCATGACTACATATATGTTATGTCTGATGAAAGTAAAGAAGATTACGAATTGTTATGTAGTTCTATTAAACAGAAATTTTCAGAAATAAAAAAACTTATTTCTCATAAAAATAAATATAACAATATTATCCTTAAAAGATTATGGGAATTCTTCTATAGCAACTATATTGATGTTCTGGCTGATATTGATTATGGTTATTGTATTACAGTTCATAAATCTCAAGGTTCTACATATAAAAAGGTTTATGTAAATATTATGGATATTATAAAAAACAATACTACTGATACCAAATCTTGTGTATATACTGCTGTTACTAGAGCATCTGATAGTTTAATTGTTCTTAAAACATAATTTAAAAATTATATAGAGTAATATATTATATATCTGTATAATGGGGAATTGTTTAAAGAAACTTATTCCAGAAGAATATTCTTTAATTGAAAATTCCGATGAAATTATGCATAAAATAGAAACAAATGCAGAAGATATTGAAAAACTTAGAAATGAATCTCAACAAATTAATAAAACAAATATCGAAAATTTTGAACTTATCCAACAAGATATGGACAAACTCATGTTATTGAATAAAAATTTAAAACAAGAACTTAACTACTTTAGCCACCAGTCACCATCTAAATATGGTGGTTCTACACCAGAAGATTCAGACATTTTTGTAGATGGTCCATCTGAAACCATGTTTTCTACTTCTGAATAACTTAATGCTCTCCTTGTATATTTTAAATTAGATAGATAACCATCAAATCCACCAAAAAGATTTATCCATACATTACCAAAATTCTGCCTGGGTATAGACTCTAATCTTTTACTTTTTTTTATATTACCATTCACATAGATTGTTACTATTTTCTGTTTTACTACAAGAGATATATGTACCCATTTATTTACAGGCATATTATCTATATCAATAATATTATCCTTAGAGTCTATTGTATTCATATTAATTCTTATCGTATTTTTATCTGGATGAATCCATACCGCTGGGGTGTAAGATACCTCGGCTTTACTATCTCCTTTATGGAACACATGTTTCATATTTTTATCCTTAAATGTAAAGTCATTTACTAATATCCAAAAACTATAGGAAAATTCAATTCCACCATCTTCATTTTCGGATCTATAAAGTATTATATTCTCATCATTATCTGGATTCTGTTCAATTACTAAACTCTTTTTCGCATTTTTCATATCTTTAATAAGATATGGTGAATCCTTCCTAAAAGATTTTAGATATTCAATATATTTTTTAGTAAATACTGCGAAGAAAAATGTTGCAATTCCGATTATCACAAGTGATACTATCTGTCCTATGGTTGAACTATCTGAAAATACCATAGGTATTACAAATAATGATACCATTAATGTCAAAAGACTATATATCAGATATATAATCGAATTTTTAAAATGTTTATTCAATGTGTTATAAAACAAAGACAAAATCACTAAAGATAGTAAAAACATTATTCCAATAGCTAATCTAATAATCTTATTCACTGTCTTACTTTTTGATACCCCATGAAGTTTTTTAGCACCACTTTTAAGCTTTAAAAACACATCTGATGATAAATTCTTCATTTTACTAAATGTTTTTTTTACACGTGTATTATTAGAATTATTATAACGTGGTGGTGGTGAGTCTGGTACAACATATTTCTTATTAGAAGACACACTACTTATTGGTGTTTCTACTTTCTGTTGCTGTTGCTGTGCTACTCTCTGCTGTGGTGTTACAACCTTCTTAGGAAAAGCAGCTCTTTGTGGTGATACTTTATTAAGTAGTGCTCTTTGTGGTGATACTTTATTAAGTAGTGCTCTTTGTGGTGGTGATACGGAAGTTTTGTTATTTATTTTTTTTGTAATATTAGCGACATTATTAGTCGATAAAGAACCAGAATTATTTACATTAAGATTATTAATTTTTTTTTTAATATTATTAATGTTATTCATTATAATAAATTAAGAAATTTAATTAGAGATGTTCTGGACCGTTTTTATATACGTTATAGATTTTTTTGTAAGAAAATCCTTTATTAGTATAAGTAAGATTAGAAATACGACCATTAAAACCACCATTTGGAGTAATAACAAGACCACCTTCATTAATTTTTGGAAATCCTTTTAGTATAAAACTACTTACCAGTTTTCCATCTAAATATACATCTATACTGTTATCAACAAATGTAAGATTTATATTTACCCATCTTTGTAGTTTAATATTGTTTATAGTAAATTCTTCATGTTCATCCAGATCTATAGCCATATCATTATCATCATTATCATCATTACTATTATTAAAATAACTTGTCGATACTTTAATTTTTAGGTTATTGCTATTTTTAGCTAATATTATAACTGGATTGAATTCATTATTTTCTCCCTTTTGAACTATAACTTTATCTTGTTTCATACGGTAATTATAATCATTTACAAATATCCAGAAATTAATATTATATTCTAGTCCTTGGGTTGAAGATGGTATAGATTGTTTTGCAACACGTAGTTCCTTTTTAGCGTTATGAATATATGGGATAAGATTCTGAACAGAAACGTTTTTCTTTGGTTTAACTAAATATTTTTGTGTTAAAAAATAGATAAAAATAGAAATAATGATACAAATTACTGTAAATATCATTAAATTTTTTTTAATAAAAGTTTTTTTTACATACATTACTATATTTTAATAAAATAAATTATATTAGTTGGTTTTTATCTTTTTTATAAAGTTTCATAACATCTTTGTATGATATAGCTGTATTATAGTATATCGCATTAGATATATACCCATTAAAATCATTCTTTTTATCTCCTATAAATAAATTTTTATTGTAGATAAATGGAACAGAAGGTATTAGGACGTGTTTTGTAAGTTTACCATCTATATATATATTAGTATGTCTTCCATCTAATGTAACAACTAAATGATTCCACTTCTGAAGTTTTATATTCTCTATATTAATATCATGTTTTGTTACTTCATCATTCTTATCTCTATATGAAATTTCAACCACAAGTGTATTGCTAAATGGTATATATTTAATATTAGGAGATCCATATTTTTTGATAATATTTTTTTTGTATTTGTAGCTGGTATTCCATAGAGCATTTTCAGGAATATTATTAATATATAGCCATAATGAATATGTAAATTTTATTCCAATATTAGAAGGGGGTAATTTTATATTTGAAATAAACTTGGTTTCCTTTATATCTAATCTATTTTCAAGGAATTCATTTTTTGTTATACGGTTACTCTGATTTGTCGGAGGTTTTTTGTTGAATAGTTGTGTTATGAGTGTTTTATCTGGTATTCTTGGTAGATATAAAAAATTATAAATAGTTCCATTGTATGAATATGGAAAATTAAAGTACATAGGTTTGGTGTTTATAGATATTTTATTACCAAATACCTTTGTAGTTACTAATTTAGTATTCATATAAACATTTAGTGTTTTGTTAGAAATAGTAATACTAATATGCATAGATTCATTCTGTGGAATATCCTCAATATCAGTATATTCTATAATATTATCTTCAGTTTTTGCGCATATTCTTAAATTATTCGAATAAGGGTGCATCCAAACACCTATACTTTGTTCTGGTATTTCAGATTCGATATTATTCCAATAAGAATAATCGAGTTGTTTGTTTTCTATATTAGTTCCTTTATGGAAAATATGTTTCCATTTTGAAAAATTATAATAAAATTCTTTCAAATAAATCCAGAAGGAATAGGAAATATTATTATCAATTGTTGGAGGTCTAATATCATCTGAAATAACATTATAAGAAGTATGTTCTACCTTGTCTAAAGATACTCCATCCTTAATATAATTTGATTTGGTTCGTCTAAAATAAAAAAAGATGGAAATAATAATTACAATAATAATTACTATCTTAATCATATATAATAATAGTGTAAATTTATTTAACAAAAAACATAAAAATTAATAGAATAACTATAATTAATACTAATAAAATAGACAAATTCTTATAATTTAGTTTGTTATATAAATCATTTTTGAATATGCTTGTGTATTTTTCAATTAGTTCTTCATAACTCCATTCTCTTTTATTATTTTTTTTATTAACATTATTATGACACTTTAGAACCCACCTTATTATGCTGTCTTTGCTATCAAGACTATATTCTACTGGATTCTCATTTAGAAATTCTTCATAATGAGCTTTACACGTATTACATGGAATAATGTGTTTTAAATTGTTAAAAAAAATAGCGTATTCATGTTTAGAATTCGGTGTAGGTTCGTATTCAAATGATATAGTATGAAGGAAGTACCATAGCTTAGGTCCCCACAATTCAGGATCCATATATAATAATAACATATTAATTATAAAAATTATAACTTATATTTAAAAGTATAAGCATAATAAATATAAATGAAAAAAAATGAAATTATTTATTGCTGTAATTGTGGAAAAAAGGGACACAATTACAAAACGTGCCTTTCCCCTATTATTAGTTATGGTGTTATTTTATATAATAAATGTGCAAATGGTCAACTAAAGTATCTGATGATACAAAGGAAAGACACAATTGGATTTATTGAATTTATGAGAGGAAAATACAACATCGAACACTATGACTATATCTGTAATATTTTCAAGATTATGACCAAACAAGAAAGAACTTTGATAGTTAATCATGATTTTGATTATTTATGGGATATGTTATGGTTTAAAAACAGAACTAAACAAACCAAAAATAATATTAGTGAATATAACAATTCTAAGGATAAGTTTAATCATCTAAAAAGAGGACTTTTTGTTGATGAAAAATATGTTACTTTAGACCTAATTAATAAAGAAACACCATTTGTTTATAGTTCACCAGAATGGGGCTTTCCAAAAGGTAGGAGAAATTTGTATGAGACAGATCTTAGGTGTGCTTTAAGAGAATTTGAAGAAGAAACAAATATTTCACCAGAATGTTATAAAATTGTGGACTATAACAAAACATTTGTCGAAACCTTTCATGGAACAAATCATATTAAATACAAACATATCTACTATCTTGCAGAACTAACAGAGGATATTAATATTTCTATTGATAAAAACAATATTAATCAAATATCAGAAATTAGTAATATAAAATGGTATAGTTTTGGTGATGGTTCAAGAATTATTAGACCATATAATACAGAAAAAAAAAAGGTGTTTCGGTATATTAATAATTATATTCGTATCAAGGTAGAAAATAAATAATATGTAATATTAAATGTCTAATAATACTTTTAGTTTTTACCCAAGTCTTGATGATAAAGATTTTAATAAAAAAATCTTGAATAAAAAGGAATTCTATTTAAACCGAACTAAAAAGATAAAAAATTTAGATAATTTAGATGGTATCACAGAAAAATTATGTAAGTTTAATCTTTCGAATAACCAGAAGTTTTTAAAAACATTTATGTCTCCAAACACACCGTACAATAGTATATTATTGTTCCACGGAACAGGTGTAGGTAAAACATGTTCAAGTATTTCTATAGCTGAAAATTTCAAGAACTATCTTGTTTCTAATAACAAAAAAATCAATGTTATGCTTAATCCATCTATTAAAGAAAACTTTAAAAATAATATTTTTAATATAGAAAAATTTAAAAATGGAAAAGGTAAAGATCAATGCACTAAATCTAAGTTATCGGACGAATCTAAAATATCTCCAGATGATAGTAGAGAAGTTATTACAAAAAAAATTAATAAAATAATAAATAATAGATATAAATTTTTTGGTTACATCGAATTTTCTAATACTATTCGGAATCTTAAAAAGTTTAACAATGAAATCTATATAAAAAAGGTAAAGGAAATGTTCTCGAATACTGTTATGATTATTGATGAAGTCCATAATATTAAAGAAGGTGGTAGTAAAGATGGTAAAAAACTACCAGCATATCTACTCGAAATTTTAGGTATAGCAGATAATATGAAACTTATTTTGCTATCTGCAACACCTATGTTCGATAAAGCTGATGAAATTATTTTTATACTAAATTTACTTCTAACAAACGACAAAAGAGAAACAATTCCAAAAACAAACATGTTCGATAAAAATGGTAGAATTACTCCTTATGGAAAGGATGTTCTTTTAGACAAATCCAGAGGTTACATTTCTTATCTTAGAGGTGAACATCCACTAAAATTCCCTAAAAGATTATATCCAGATATTTATGGTGATAAACAACTAATTAAACAATCGGATTTCCCTAAAAAAGATATTAGTGGTAATGAAATACCGGAAGATAAACGTATACAAAATTTAAAAATAATTGGATGTGAAATGAAAGATTATCAGCTTGAACAATATGAATCTATGGATCTTAAAACCAGTGATGATGACTATGGTTCATTTAATATTAATGGACTAATGGCCTCTAATATTGTTTTCCCTAATATAAAAAATTCAGAAAGCATAAAGGATTTAATTGGTGATAGTGGATTAAATAAGCTTGTTAAAAAAAAGAAAAATAAATATAGTTTTTTAAAAGAAGAATATAAAGAGTTTTTTGATAAAAACAAAATTGGCGAATACTCTACCAAAATTTCTAACATATTAAATAATATTGATGAAAGTGAAGGTGTTGTATTTATCTATTCAAGATTTTTAGGTTCTGGAATTATACCACTAGCACTAACACTAGAATTGAATGGATATAGTAATTATGATGGTTCTTTATTAGAAAATGGAAAGAAACAAGATAAACAATATATACTCATCACTGGTGATAATGAATTATCTAAAAATAGCTATCTTAATTACTTAAAAATAGAAAATGAAAATAAAGATGGTAAAAAGGTTAAGGTAATTATAGGTAGTGAAACAGCAGCAGAAGGTTTAGATTTTAAGTTTATTAGAGAAGTACATATTTTAGATCCATGGTTTCATATGAATAAATTAGAACAGGTTATAGGTAGAGCTATTCGTAACTGTTCGCATATTAAACTACCTTTTAAACATAGAAATGTATTGGTTTATCAGTATGCCTCGATTGCACCAAAAAAATATGAAACAATAGATTTAAAAATGTATCGTATTTCAGAACAAAAACAAAAAAATATAGCTGAAGTTGAATATCTAATAAAAATGAATGCTATAGATTGTGGCCTTAACAAAGAACTGAATAGATTCACTGATGCTATTTATAAAAAGGAATTCAAAATAGAAACTTCACGAAAGACCAGACACAAAGTTGGATTACATGATTTAGATAATAGTAAGATTTGTAATTTTAGGAACTGTGATTTTAAATGCCTTCCTGATAGTGATAGTTCTGCAACAAACTCCAACACAATAGATTATAGATTTATAGAAGATAATATTGATGAAATTAAAAACTTTATTAAAACATTCTTTACTAAACAATTCTATTATACTCTAAATGATATCAAGAAATTTTATAAAGAAGAGTTTGATGAAGATTACAATCTACTTTACTATAGTTTAAATGAACTTGTAGATAATAGTGAAATTCTTAAAGATCCATATAATAGAGAAAGTGTGTTATCTAGAGTTGGTAATAAATATATTGTAAAACCTAATATTGTTAAAGGTCAGTCTACATCTATTAATAATTTACGATTCCCATACACTAAAAAAAGACGTTATATAGATACAACTAATGAAAAGATTAAAATAACTAGAAAAAATAAACTAAAAACCAATTTAGATACTAAAAAATTCCAAATAAATTTAAATAAAATTTATAATTCTAAATTAAAAATTCTAACTGATAGATTAAAACAAAATATTGATAAGGGTAATGAACTTAGGAATCATATAGATACGCTTGAGGAAAATAGTATACTTAATATACCATATTCCTATCTCGACCCAATAAATAAAGAAATACTAATAGAAATAATTATAAGAAAACATTATAATAATAGTTTATCAGTTATAGAAAAACAGATTTTCGGTTTATTAGATTCCCATATGTTATATAATGATAGGGACCTTGGGATTAAAGCAAATGGTGGAGATATATTTGGCTATAAAATAGCAACATCTGAAACAAATGTAAAATATATGATGTATAAGGATGACAAATTTAGTTTAGTAGATAAGACAAATAAATTAAAAATTATAACACAAATAAAGAATAAAATAAAAACAGAAAACCCACAGAATAAATTAATTATTTACATGTTTAATAAAAATAATAAGATGAATATAAAAATTAAAGAAAAAAGTACAGAAACTAAATTAACAAAGATTAAAACAGGAAGTATATGTGGTAATGAAGGTATGAAGAAGGATACTATTGTAGAATATATTAATAAGATTAGAAGTGGTACATATACGGAGGGTTCTTTACCAAGTAAAGATTTATTATGTTTAGAATTAGACATATATATGAGACTAAATGAATTAGATAGTAAAACCAATAATGCAAGATGGTTTTATACAGCCGAGGAAGCAATTGAGAGAGAAATTAATTTAAAAAAAATTTAAAATTGATTTATATATAATTACTATTATATATATATAATGACTCTCTACTTCGAAAACGAACAAACTTATACAACCGCAATTAATTCGAATCAGCTTTCAAATGATATTAATACTGTGCTAAAAGAAAAGATTCAATCTGAAATTGAAGGTAAATGTGTAAACAATGGATATATTAAACGTGATAGTGTTAGATTGCTCAAACGTAGTATGGGTAAACTAATGATGTCCCAATTTAATGGTAATATTATTTATAATATCACCTATTCTGCCCAAGTCTGTAATCCACAAGAAGGTGATATTATTAAATGTAAAGTAAAGAGTATTAATAAAATGGGTATTATGGCTTACATTGATGATGAAGATTCGCCTATGAGTATTCTTCTTGCTAAACAACATCACCAAGAGAATGAGAATTTTACTAAACTACAAGAAGAAGAAGAAATGTCTGTTAAAATTATAGCTAAACGATTTGAATTTGGTGATAATAAGATTTCAGTTATAGGTGCCCTAGAAGATGATACTAAAGAACCAATTCAGCTTGAAGCCGATCTTATCGGAGAACAGACTGATGATGCCGAGAATCTAGGAGTAGATAATCTTGTGTATACGACTAAAACTAAGACTTATAAATGGTTGTCTAATTATAACATTACTGAACCCTTTAGTTATAATGGTCGTAAATTCGTTTCACTTGAACATGCTCTAAATGCAACAAAAAATAAGGATGATGATTTTAAAGACCTATTTACACATGATTCTGAAACATATGTAGGAGATCTTCCGAATCTTGCAAAGAAAACAGGTAATAAAACTAATATGAAAAAAATGAAAAAGACAATTGACGCAGATTGGGAAGATAATAAACTTGAAATACTCGAAGAAATTATGAGAGACTATTTCACACAAAACACAGAACTAAAGGAAAAACTACTCAAGACTGGTAATAATAATCTAATCTTTAGGGATACTGATAAATATTGGGGTATGGACAAAGATGATAATGGCGAAAATAATCACGGGAAACTTCTAATGAAACTTAGAAGCGAATTTAAAGCGTAAGTTATGTTATAATATTTATAGTAGATGTAATACAATTATATAACAAATTTTTTAATAATGGTGTAGGTGCTTGTGTTTTTGTTTTAACAACTCCCAAAAATGCCAATATCATAATAAGTTGTTTTCTTGTTATAATTTTAATAAATTTATTAGACAGTTTAATATCATTTGTTCTAATAATTTCTCGAAATAATTTTAATAAATTTACTTTATTTACCGAACTAATCTGTTGTTCATTATTTATTTTATAAAAAATTTTATCTATCATATTTTTACCAAGTGATTTAGATTTAACTTTGGATTTAATATTTTTTTTTGTCCTTTTTTTAATTGGGTTAACCGGTTTAAACTGTTCTTTAAATTTAGTTTCTGTATTTTTTCTAGACTTCTTTTCTATATATTTTTTTAATTTATCTGGATTTTCTATAAGGTTTTTATAGACCGAGTATTTATTATTAGTAGGAGACTGTTTCATTTTAATAGCTTCGTCCAGTTTTACTATTCTTACTTTAGTCATAAGTATATATATAGAATTAAATTATAATTTTTTAACAATATATTATACTATATTAGTAATGACAACAACAACCGTTCAGCCAATGGAAAAAGACAATAATTATTATAGTTTTCGTGATAAAAAGAAAACTGATGAAGTAGTACCTATTTTATATCTTGATAATGGTCTTACTATTTATACAGATGAAAAATCCCATTCACTATATAATAATAGAGATAATACGGATAATATTAGTCCGGAAAAAATGAAGAGAATGGTTAAAAAATATGGTATAAATAATCTTCCAAAAACAAATTCAGAATTAGAAGTTAATAAACTTAATGCACTTATTGTTGATTTTAAAAAAAATAAAAAGGGAACCAATGTTATTTTAACAACAAACCCAAATTATAAATTACCATCACTAAATAAACATAAGGATACATTAAATAATGAAGAAGTGAATGAATTAATTGACATAGGTAATTCTTATACATATTGTCCTGATATTGAAACACCTAAATGTCTACTTGGATTTTCTTTAAAAACGGATAAACTAGAATGTTCCTATGCGGTTTGTAACGAAAAAAGAATAGGTACTCTATTAATCGATGTATTATTAGTAGTAATCGTTTTAGCTATAATGTATATCAGTTACAAAGGACTATATAGACATTTTAAAAAATAATATAATACTATAATAAATGACTGATTATACTTGTGTTAAGCGGTTATCTAAATGTAAAATGTTTGATGTTAATAACCTTTCAAAAGACACCTCCATGTATGATATACATTATAGAAAATGTTCTATCCATAAAGGTGAACTATTAGAAAAAGATGAAGACATAAAATACTGTGACGAAGCACAAACAGTTCTTAATGAAAATGATATAAAATTATTATTAGATAGAGATATAATAGATTCTATTAGACACGATTCTGTAAATAGATTCGTTCAACTTTTAACTGATTCAAATAGAATAAATGATCTTTCAAAACCTATTGACTACAACTATGAAGGAAACACACTTTTACACGAAGCAATCTACTGGAATTCTAATAAATGTATCCTATATCTTTTAAAAAACTGTACTAATTTCCTTGATGCTAAAAATAAAGATGGTAATACCGTTATGCATATCGCCTGTATTAAAGGACATAGTTTCTTAATTAATGAGTTATATAAACAGGGTATGGATATAAATCTATTAAATAATAAAGATGAAAATATTTTACATTGTGCTGTAAAATGTGGTAAACTTGATATAGTTAAACAAGTCTATAGTCTAATAAATGCTCCTTGTAGTTTAAGTAAAACCGATAAGTTAGGAAGAAAACCTTTACATACCGCTGTTATATCTAATAATAGAGATTTAGATATAGTTAAATTCCTTGTAAATGAAGGCAGTGATATGATAAATGTCGATAAATCGGACAATTCTATTATGAATAATTTAAATAGACTTGAAAAAAATTCTCTAAATATCCAGATTAAAACCTTCTTAAAAAAATCAGTATACGATGTCTATCATAATCAACCACAGGAGCCTTTAGAGGGTGAAGAACCAGAAGAAGGTGTATGTAAAAATAAACCTTTATTTTATAGTTATGATCAAATTATACAAAATAATCCTGAATATGCCCCATTTATTGTAGATGAAGGTGATACGACTGTAATTAATGAATATAAAGTCACCTACCCAGATAAAGATACTGAAGAAAAAATAGATAATTCTGATATATTACCTAAAAAGAAACTACCTATTAAACTAAGAAGCCTATTTAATTATGTAGAACCATTTGAAAATAATACTAATAATAAACAAAAAGATACACCTTTATACAAAGAACTATTAGCAATTTGTTTGTTATTTATTATTTTATTTATTTTTTATTATGAATAATTATAAAAATTGATTTAAAACAAAGTGTATAAATTTAATAAATGTCTAAAATGAATCAGGATGATGTTTGGTGCGTTATCAAGTCCATGCTTGACTCGGACAAAAAAAAATATCTTATCAAACATCATATTGATTCATTTAACGATTTTATCGAAAATAAAATACCCTGTATAATCAAGAATTCTAATCCACTATCTATTTATCATGATTATAATACTGAATTGAATAATTATAAATATGAAATTGTTGTAAACTTTGTTAACACCTACTATACAAAACCTCAAATTAGCGAAAATGATGGTAGTATAAAAAAAATGTTTCCACAGGATGCACGAAACAGAAATCTAAATTACACCTCAACTCTCTATGTAGATATTGAAGTTATTGTATGGGAGAACCCAAATAGCGATGATAAGAAAAGGGTAAGCTATAAGGAAATTAAGGGAATTAACATTGCTGATATCCCTATTATGGTAAAATCTAAATACTGTATGCTTAATGATTTCCCTTCTGATGAAGAATGTAAAATGGATTTGGGTGGTTACTTCATTGTAAATGGTAATGAAAAGGTTATTGTCTGTCAAGAAAAGATTGCAGAAAACAAACTATTCGTATTTAAAACATCCAAAACTAATTCCAAATATTCTCATGTATCTGAAATCAAATCTTGTTGTTCGGATGGTTCCAATAACACAAAGAATGTTAGTATCAAACTCTTAAGTAAAGAAAACAACTTTGGGTATACTCTTAAAATCACAATCCCTCACGTAAAAATAGATGTACCGGTCTTTATTCTATTCAAAGCTTTAGGTATTACGACTGATAAAGAAATTCTCAAATACATTATCTATGATATCGATGATCCAAAGAAAAAGGAAATTCTTAAGTGGATTATCCCTTCTATCGAAGAAGCATCGGTTCTCTATACACAAGATGAAGCAATCAATTACCTCCTAAAATATTCTATGATTCTCGGACAGCCCAAAGATATCAGGCTTTCAGAAGAAAGGCGTATCGAATTGTTTAAAGGTATGATTGAAAGGGATGTCCTCTCACATGTTGGTAAGAGTTTTAAGAAGAAAGCATTGTATCTAGGATATATGATTTATAAACTGGCACTATGTGTGTTGTATAATCACCCATATGATGATAGGGATAGTTATTGTAACAAGCGTGTATCTACAACAGGTGAAGAACTTCGTGTTCTATTCAAACAATATCATAGTAAATTTACTAAAGAATCTAGAAATACATTGATGAAAGAACTAAATAGTAATCCATGGAAAAGTAACTATTCAATTGAAAATATTATTAATCCTACAAATGTCAATAAGATTTTCAAATCTACAACGATTACCGCAGGATTGAAACATGGTTTGGCTACCGGTAATTGGGGCAAATACAATTCGTCCAAGGTAGGTATTTCACAAGTTCTTAGCCGACTAACATATAATAGTACACTTTCACATCTTAGACGTGTAAACACACCAACCGAAAAAACTGGTAAATTGTTGCCCCCTAGGAAATTGCATAACACACAATTTGGTGTAATCTGTGCCCCAGAAACGCCAGAAGGTGGTTCTATTGGTCTAGTGAAAAACCTCGCGGTTTCAACCTATGTTACAAAATATTCTAGTGTCTCCCCTATTATTAAACTTTTGGAAGGTAAAATTCAACAAATTTATAATAAAGAGAAAGATACATACGTTGAATTTAGTGATATTAAAAACAAAACAAAGGTGTTTGTAAATGGAGACTGGATAGGTATATCCGATAATTCTTACGAGTTGTTCAAATACCTTAAATCTCAGAAAAGATTGGGTGTTATTAATATCTACACATCTATTGTATTTAACTATGAATTGAATGAAATTCATGTTCTAACTGATTCTGGTAGATGTATGCGACCACTCTTTGTCGTAAAGAAAAATAAAGTTACTATCACCAAATCTGATATTTCTAAAATTAAATCTGGACAATTCGGTTGGAATAATCTACTTGTTAAAACTCTTAATGAAAACGAAATGTTCTCTGAACGAGAATCTCTAACAAGAAATACACAAGAAGGTGTAATCGAATATGTAGATGTAGAAGAATGCTTCCATTCATATATCTCTATGAGTCTAAATATTGACAAGAAAAGCAAGAATGAATTCCAATATTGTGAAATCCATCCTTCACTTATTCTTGGTGTGTTGTCTTCCTGTATCCCTCTACTTAACCATAACCAATCTCCAAGAAATACCTATCAATCTGCTATGGGTAAGCAGGCAATGGGTATCCACTGTACTAATCTAAAACACCGTATGGATACAATGTCCCATCTGTTGCACTATTCAAATAAACCTATCGTAAATACACGTATTTCACAATACCTCCCATCAAATAATCTTCCCAATGGTATGAATGTTATTGTTGCGATCGCATCCTATACTGGATATAATCAGGAAGATTCTATCCTTATTAATAGACAAGCTGTTGAAAGAGGTTTGTTTAATTCAACCTTCTATAGAACATACCGAGAAGAAGAAAAGAAAATTCATACTTCTGGACATGATGACAAATTTATTAAACCAGATAGTAATATTACTAAGGGTATGAAACACGGTTCTTACTCAAAACTTAATAATAATGGTCTTGTAGATGTGAATACCTATGTGGATTCTAACGATGTTATTATTGGGAAAGTGTGTCCTATTAAAAACAAAGATAAGAGACAGAAAAATATGTATAAAGACAGTAGTGTAATGCTAAGACAAAATGAAGAAGGATGGATTGATAATGTTAATGTAAATGTTAATGGAGAAGGTAATAAATGCTGCAAAGTAAAAGTCCGCTCTGTTAGAAACCCTACTATAGGGGATAAATTGTCTTCACGACACGGTCAGAAAGGTACTATCGGTATGATTGTTAATCAGGAAGACATGCCCTTCTCTAAAGATGGTATTACACCTGATATTATTATCAATCCTCACGCTGTTCCT
>Ga0206682_10001955_pt1 | contig 19416 bp, 16 predicted proteins | sample M240m12015metaG_FD_155444 | JGI IMG/M metagenome (GOLD analysis project Ga0206682, IMG submission 155444) | Ammonia-oxidizing marine archaeal communities from Monterey Bay, California, United States - M2 40m 12015 | ecosystem: Environmental > Aquatic > Marine > Intertidal zone | place: USA...
TATTGATTTTTTTAGAAAAAAGGGTAAAATAATAGAATGTTTTCTTTTTTTTATTTTTAACACAGATAAAATAGAAACTCTATTTTTTATAACTAGCTTAGTTAATGAAAAAAAGTTTTTTTTAAAATTTTTATTAGATATTTTTATTAAATTTAAAAAAATTTTTTCTGAAGTAGCTTTGTTTCCATTCGATGTTAATAACTGAATAAAATTAGTTTTTGTTTTGCTTCTTTGTACCATATTTAGATCTAGATGTTTTTCTATTAGGTAATCCTAATAAATCTAATTTACCTCTAATTAATTTATATTTTAATCCTGGTAAATCTTTGACACGACCGCCTCTAATTAAAACAGTAGAGTATTCTTGTAAATTATGTCCTTCACCCGGTATATAAACATTTACTTTTATATTATTAGTTAGACAAACTCTTGCTAATTTTCTTATAGCTGAATTTGGTTTTTTTGGTGTTCTTGTAAAAACTTTAAGACAAAATCCTTTTCTTTGAGGAGATTTGTCTAAAGCAGGAACCTTGTTAAAAACATTTTTTTTTTTTCTTTTTTTTTTACATAATTGATTTATAGTAGGCATTTAAAAATAATTTTTACCAAAAAGGGGACTTGAACCCCTAATCTTATAAATAAGAACTAGAACCTAAACCTAGCATGTCTACCAAATTCCATCATTTTGGCTTAGATAATTTTTATAAAATTTATACTTATTATCGGACTTGAACCGATACTCCTTTAAAAGAATCAGATTTTAAGTCTGACGTGTCTACCAATTCCACCAAATAAGCAATTATATAATAAAAGGAAACTTTTTATTATATCAAAGATAAATCCCACAATTTGACCTTTTAAGTTTAGGCGCTCAGATATTTGGGTTTCTTTTATCATTTATTATTTTTTATTATTATAATATACTGAAAACCATCCCGTTATTTATAGAAACTAAAAAATTTAGATTTAAAAAATTAAAAATAAGTTCTATAAAAATAGATAAAATTAATACTAATCTAAATACAATTAAAAAAGAAGATTCAAAACAATACAGTTTATTTATTTAATATATTTAAACAAAAAATTAAAAGGGAGCATAACTCAACGGTAGAGTGTATGTTTTGCAAACATAAAGTTATCGGTTCAAATCCGATTGTTTCCAATATTTTTATCTCTTCAAGCCGGATTCGAACCGACTGCCTAATGGTTAACAGCCATTTGCTCTACCAAATGAGCTATTGAAGAAAACTTAATATTTGTGATAATCAATAATATTATTTGTATCCAACCAAAATGGGAAAAAAATAGAAGTATTGTGTGTATTATGATTGTCTAATAAAATAATTTGAAATGTTTTATAATTTATTTGAAGATATTCAGGCGGTAACGGCCAAAAATTAGACGAATATATATTATTTTTTATTAAATCAAAAGAATTTTTTTCAACTGAAATGACATCTCCATTTTTCAATAAATAATTACTAAAAGTAACTATTTGATTATTAACTTTTATATGCCCATGTTGAATTAAAAGTTTTGATCCTCTAATACTTTGAGAAAAATGAGCTCTGTATAAAATTACACAAAGCCTATTTTCTAACATATTCAATAAAATTTTAGAAGAAGAAGTTTTGTTTACTCTAATAAGAGATTTAGATTTTTTTACTAAATTTTTAATTTCATTATTATTTAAATGCCCATAAAATAGACTAAATTTTTGTTTTGTTAATAAATTAGTTAAAAATTTTCTTTTAAAAGAATTTGAGTATTTGGGGATAGAATGATTAAATTGTTCATAAATTGAAAAATTTTTTCTTCTACTAGAAAGGGATGATTTTAAAAAATTTACTAAATTCAACCATTTTTTATTGTTAAATTTGTTTAAAAGTTTTTTTCTATTTTGAACATTTTTTCTTAAACGTACAAATTTTTTATATAGAGGAGAAAATCGTTTTTTTTTTAACATTTTTATTTAATAATTCTGTTAGTTAATTTTAAATTCCTTAACAAAATTGAGGATAATAAAAAATAAAATAATTTTGTTAAATACTCTTTATGTAAAATTATTTTACAGTAAAAAACATTATATATGAAATGACTATTCTTAGTCTCTCCTTCATTTAAAAAACTTATTATTGGAATTTTTAATTTAATAGCTTCTTTAATTAATTCTATATTTTTCGTTTCATTATACAATACAATTAAATCAGGTTTGTGTTCTAAATTATTTAATTTTTGTAAAAACAATATATTTTGTTTTTTTAATAGTTTAAATACTTTTTTAGACTTTAAATAATAAGAAATCGAATTAGAATTTGTTAACAAGCCATTAATCCAACTTTTGTTATTTAAATAATTATGATCTAATTTGTTAAAAAGCGATAAAAAATCATAAGTATTATATTTTGGAAAACCTACGAAAACTATTTTTTTTTTTACTTTATTAAATACAAAAATTATTTTCAAAATTTGTTTTAATCTTAATTCTATAGTTTTTAAACTATTTAAAGTAATTTTTTTATTTAATATTTCTTTATAAGATAAAATATTTATTAAATTTGAACTTAATAAACTGTATTTTTTATTGTGAAGGTTATTTTTTATTTTCATTTATAATAATTTTTAAGATCTTTTACCGATTTTTAAATTTAATTTTTCATACTCATATAAAACTCCTTTTCCTTTATACGAATCAGGTATTTTATAAGATCTAATCAAATTTGTTAATTTATTTAAATGAATAGATGATTTACCTGATAATATGATAGTATCGGGCTTTGGGCATACTATTTTTACCTGATTTGATATTTTTATAAAAATATCATGGCTATATCCTAATTTTAATTGTAAAAAATAACTATTGTTGCTTTTTTTAATAAAAGCTCTATAACCAACTCCAACTAATTTGAGTTTTTTTGTCAAAACAGTTAAGATCTCAATTAAAGTTTTTCGAATATTAGAAACTTCTAACATTCTTAAATGTTGAGACTTTTTTTTATCTGATACATTGTTAGTTAAAATATTAGTGACATAAAAAAAATTTTTAGATTTATTTATTAATAATTTAAAATTTAAGTTCAAAACTTTAGTTTCAACATCATTAATTATAACTAATTTATCTAAAGTATTACAATAAATATAGTTTAAATTAGAAGGTACTTTCAGTATGTATTTTTTTTTCAACATATAAAAACAAAAGGCTCCCCACCAATTTTTAATTTTTGACAATCTTGTTTTGAAAGAACTCCCTTATTGGTAGAAATAATAATTAATCCAAAATTTGAATCAATTTTCCACAATTGCTTTAAAGATAAATACATTCTTTTACTAGGTTTTGTTAAAAATATAACTTTGTTAATAAGAGGTTTACCATTATTATATTTTAAAAAAATTTCAAACATATTACTATTAGAATTTGAAGTTTTATAACCTAAAATGTAACCTTCATCCCATAAAACATTTAAAAATTTAATACAAAGTTTTTGTTTTTTATGAGTAATAAATGGTTTTTTAACCAATTGAGCATTTTTTAATTTTATAAACATATTATTTAAATTAAAACTCATATAATTGTTTTTGTTGTTTCAAGACAGATTTGAACTGTCGACACAAGGATTTTCAGTCCTTTGCTCTACCGCTGAGCTATTGAAACATACAATTTAATTTTTAAATAATTATAATTTTTAAATAATTACTGTTTATTTTTTTTAAATAGAATTTATTTAAATTAGAATTGTTGATTATAGATAATGTAATAATTACTCTTAAATCAGAAAAAAGAGAAGTATTTAGTTTTTTAAACATCAATAAAAACTGTAAGTAATTTTTTGTTTTTATAATACATTCTCGATTATAAGTTTTAATTTCAAATTGTTCTTGAGAAGTTTTATTCACATGCGGAGACTTTAAGATAGAAAACATTTTACGTTTACTAGGTTTGCTAACAATAAAAAAAGAATAATCCAAATTATGCACTTTATAAAACTTTTTTATTAATGTTATAAAATGTAAAATAGAACTAATATTTTTAGATTTTATATTTAATTTGATTACCATATATAATTAATATATAAAATAAATTAATAATATTAATGTAAATTAATACTATCGTTTAAATAAATACAAGTTAAAATTGTAAAAACATATGCTTGAATCATAGCTACTCCTAGCTCTAATCCCATTAATATTACTAAAACTAATAAAGGAACTATATGAAAAAAAGATAGTAAATCTTCTAATAATAACATACTCCAAGAAAAACCAACAATAACTTTTAATAAAGTGTGTCCGGCCATTAAATTAGCAAATAATCGAACACCTAAACTAATCGGTTTAAAAATGTATGAAACAAATTCAATAGGAACTAATAATAAAGCAAGTCCAAATGAAGTGTTAGCAGGAATAAACAATGATAACATATCAGATTTATGGATTTTAAATCCAATTATATTTACTCCAATGAAAATTGAAAATGACATAGCAAAAGTTACGATTAAATGGCTAGTTATAGTAAAACTATATGGGATTAATCCAATTAAATTTACTAATAAAATAAATAAGAATAGCACTGAGATAAAAGGGAAATATTTCTCTCCTTTTACATTAATGTTATCAAATAATAACTGAGAAACAGTTTCATAAACAGTTTCTATTAATGTTTGCCAATTATTTGGAATAAAAAAGAAAGAAGAATCATCAGAACTAATAAATGATACTAAAGTTCCAAATGATACTATAACAATAACATTAATTAAAAATAAATTAGTAAATGAAAAATCTAAACTAAACAATTTTATAGAAAATAAAGAAATAATTTGGAATTGTTCTAATGGAGTCAATAACATATATATAATTTAATAATTTTTTAATTTTTGTATCTTACTAAATAAGACTCTAAATTACCTATTACAGGAATTAAGATTAAAAAAAATAAAAAGTAGTAAGCGGTAGCAACTTGACCAACAATAACAAAAATATTTTTTACTGGCATTTGACCGATCCAACCTAATATTAAGAAATCTGCCACAAATAACCAATAAAATATTTTAAAAATAGGTCTAAATGTAGTACTTCTAACTTCTGAAGTATTTGTAAAAGGAATTAATAACAAAATAAGTAAAGCTCCACCCATAGCTACAACACCACCTAATTTATCTGGAATTGATCTTAAAACAGCATAAAATGGTAAAAAATACCATTCGGGTACTATGTGAGCAGGAGTAACTAAAGGATTAGCTGGTATATAATTATCTGGATGTCCCATACTATTTGGGAAATAAAAAACAAAAAAACAAAAAACAAATAAGAATACAAAAACAGAAAACAAATCTTTAACAAAATAATAAGGATAAAATGGAATTTTATCTACAGAAGTATCAACACCTAAAGGGTTATTTGAACCATCTTTATGTAATAAGGCTAAATGTACTAATGATAATCCAGCAATTAAAAAAGGAAATAAAAAATGTAAACTATAAAATCTATTTAAAGTTGGATTATCTACAGTGAATCCTCCCCATAACCAAGTTACGATAGAAGTACCAACGAAAGGAATTGCAGTTGCTAAATTAGTAATAACAGTAGCTCCCCAAAAACTCATTTGACCCCAAGGAAGTACATAACCCATAAAAGCTGTACCCATCATTAGAATAAAAATGATAACTCCAGAACACCATAACAACTGACGAGGTTGCATATAAGAACCATAATATAATCCTCTAAAAATATGGCTATAAACTACAATAAAAAACATTGATGCCCCATTTGCATGCATGTATCTAATTAACCATCCATTATTTACATCTCTCATAATATGCTCAACACTACCAAAAGCAAGATCAATGTGAGGGGTATAATGCATTGCTAAAAAAACTCCGGTTAATATTTGAATAATTAAACACAAACCTGCGGTGGCACCAAAACTCCAAGCATAAGATAAATTAATTGGAGAAGGGTAATGAATTAAGTGACTATCTATAAAAGCTAACAAATAATTTTTATTCCATCTAACACTTTTGATAACAAAAGCTGACATGAAATTAGATTGATAAATATTAGTATTAATTTTTTTTTTTAAATATATATTTTTCTTCATATATTTTAATTAAATCTGGGTTTTAACCATAAGTTAATTTTATAAATATTTTTTATATTATGGGTGACTATTATTTTACTAATAAATCTTTTTTAGTTACAGAGTCACCTTCAATAAAAGCAACTGAAATAACATAGAAAAAAAATAATGCTGAAAAAGATGAAATATATGATCCATAAGAAGCAATTCTATTAAACATTAAGAAAGCGTCTGGGTAATCTGGTATTCTTCGAGGCATTCCTGCTACCCCTAAAAAGTGCATAGGGAAAAATGTAATATTAACTCCTATGAAAAACACCCAAAAATGAATTTTACCTAAAGTTTCTGGGTACTTAACACCAGTGATTTTATCAAACCAATAATAAACTCCACCTAACATTGAAAAAACAGCTCCCATTGACAGAACATAATGAAAATGTGCCACAACGTAATAAGTATCGTGTAAAGCAATATCTAAACCAGAATTAGCTAAAACAACTCCAGTTAATCCTCCAATAGTAAATAAAAAAATAAATCCTAAAGCAAATAATCCTGGAGTTCTAATTTCAATTGAACCTCCCCACAAAGTTGCTAACCAACTAAATATTTTAATTCCAGTAGGTACAGCAATTATCATGGTAGCTGCAGTAAAATATGCTCTAGTGTCTATATCTAAACCTACAGTATACATATGGTGAGCCCACACAATAAAACCTAATGCTCCGATAGAAAACATTGCATATACCATACCTAAATAACCAAATATAGGTTTTCTAGCTGAACTTACGATAATATGACTAACAATACCAAATCCAGGTAATATTAAAATATATACCTCTGGGTGACCAAAAAACCAAAATAAATGTTGGTATAAAACAGGATCTCCTCCTCCTGCAGGATCGAAAAATGTAGTGTTAAAATTTCTATCAGTTAAAAGCATTGTAATTGCACCTGCTAGAACAGGTAATGATAATAATAACAATACTGCAGTTATTAATATAGACCATACAAATAAAGGTAATCTATGCATAAACAAACCTTTAACTCGCATGTTTAAAATGGTACAAATAAAATTAATTGCACCTAGAATAGATGCAGCTCCTGATAAATGTAAACTAAAAATCGCTAAATCAACTGCAGCTCCTGAATGAGAGTTGCCACTAGATAATGGAGGATAAACGGTCCAACCAGTACCTACTCCTGCTTCTGCTAACATAGAAGCAACTAATAATAACAATGAAGGTGGTAATAACCAGAAACTAATGTTATTCATTCTTGGGAAAGCCATATCAGGAGCTCCTATCATTAATGGAACAAACCAATTACCAAAACCTCCAATCAAAACAGGCATAACCATAAAAAAAATCATAACAAAAGCATGACCGGTTACAATAACATTATATAAATGATAATTATCACTTAAAAATTGACTTGAAGGGAGTGATAATGTTAATCTTATTAAAACAGATAAAGTAGTACCAGCTACTCCTGAAAAAGCTCCAAATATTAAATATAAGGTTCCTATATCTTTATGATTGGTTGAAAAGCACCAACGAGATACGCCATTATAAATTGCCATATTTAATTATGAAATGTCTAATATATGTTATTTACCAACTGGATTTTTTTAATCCATAAATTTGACCACTTCTTGCTATTGTTAAAAATAGAAGTCTTGAAAATCTAAAATTTTTATTTATTTTAGATTTTCTATTTGTAAAAATACATCTGTTAACAGATCTAGTTTTAAAATTATTCAAAGATAAATTAAATAATTTTAAAGTAATATTTAGTCTAATAGAATTTTTTAATCTATTATTAGTAGATAGAGTTTTAAATATGAATGTAGTTAATTCAGATTTATATATTAATTTACGCTTTTTGATATCTTTTTGACGTAAATTTTTCATTTTTATGTTAAATTATTCCATGGACCATAAAAATCAAATGATCTATATTCTTGTGAGAACTCAACAGATTCACTTATAACTCTTTTATGATTTTCACTATATCTAACTTCGATATAACCACTTAAAGGGAAATCTTTTCTTAAAGGATGACCCTCAAATCCATAATCTGTTAAGATTCTTCTTAAATTACTATGGTTATTAAAAAAAACTCCATACATGTCCCAAACTTCACATTCATGCCAATTAGCAGCAGAATAGATAGTTTCGCATGATTCTACAGACTGTAATTCATCAACATGAATTTTTATTCTTAATCGTCTATTAAATCTTATACTTAAAAGATCATAAACAACTTCAAATCTTTGTTTTTTCATAGGATTATCCAATCCTGAGATTGAAGTTAAAATATAAAATTGAAACGACGTATGATTTTTTAAGAAAAAAAGTACATCTTTTAATAATTCTGTTTTAATTATTAATATTATATCTTCATTTAATACTTGAACTTTTATTATTGGAAGTAATTTTGTTAATTTTTGTATTGAAATTAAAGTTAATTTATTTTGCATTTTTATACTTTTTTATTAAACAACACCCTATTTCTATAGTTTTTTAATTCTTTTAAATTTTCTTGATGTAATTTCAAATTACTATTATTTAACCATTGTTTAGAATTTTGATAATCTTTGACATTTAAAAAAGAATTCGAACTATAATAAGAATTGATTATACATTTATTTTTGAGTACAAGACTTCCAGTAGAAGTTACTTGATAACAATTTCTATTCATCTATTTTTTTATCTATCGACTTCACCAAATACGATGTCTTGAGTTCCTATTATAGTAACAACATCCGCTATCATATGTTGTTTTGACATAAAATCTAAAGCTTGTAAATGACTAAATCCAGGAGATTTTATTTTACATCGATAAGGCCTATTAGTGCCATCAGAAACTAAATATACACCAAATTCTCCTTTTGGAGCTTCACTAGCGGTGTATGTTTCACCTTTATTTATATTAAAACCATGAGTATATAATTTGAAATGGTGAGTTAATGATTCCATAGAGGTTTTTAAATCTTTTCTATTGGGTGGTGTTAATTTATTATCCAATATTTGTACAACTCCTTCAGGTATTTTATTGATACATTGTTCAATTATTTTTAAAGATTCTCGCATCTCTAAAATTCTCATTAGATATCTGTCATAACAATCTCCATTTGTACCAACAGGTACTTTAAATTCTAAGTCATCATAAACATCATAAGATTGAGTTTTTCGTAAATCCCAAGTAGTACCAGAACCTCTTAACATAACGCCACTAAAACCCCAATCTTTAGCATCTTTTAAACTTACAACACCTACATCAACTAACCTTTGCTTCCAAATTCTATTTTCAGTTAAAAGTTCTTCAATTTCGTCTAATCTAGTTGTAAATTGTTGAGTAAAAATGTAAATGTCGTTTAAAATACCCTTAGGAAGGTCACTATGCACTCCACCAGGTCTGAAATAAGCTGAGTGCATTCTTGCCCCTGAAATTCTTTCATAAAATTCCATTAATTTTTCACGCTCTTCAAAAAACCATAAAAGTGGAGTAGAAGCTCCTACATCCATTGCATGACAACCAACTGCTAATAAATGGTTTAAAATACGAGTTATTTCAGCAAATAACACTCTAATATATTGAGCTCTAAGAGGTACTTCGCTATTTAATAATTTTTCAATTGCAAGACAATAAGTATACTCTTGAGCCATCATTGAAACATAATCTAAACGATCAAAATAAGGAAGTGCCTGAATATAATTTTTATATTCTATCAATTTTTCAGTTCCTCTATGTAGCAATCCTATATGAGGATCTGCTCTATGTACAACTTCACCCTGTAACTCTAAAACAAGTCTAAGTACACCGTGAGCAGCAGGGTGCTGAGGTCCAAAATTTATTGTAAAATTTTTTATTTTTTTTTGTAAATCTTTTTTTTTTAACGACATATAAAAAATAATTTTTTTTATCCTTAACGGGATTTGAACCCGTGTTATTACCGTGAAAGGGTAATGTCCTAAACCACTAGACGATAAGGACCTTAAAAATTTATTATTTGTTCTAAAAGTAAATTTACGCTCATATGCATAGGATTTAAAAATATATCTGGATAAACACCCATAATTAAAGTACCTGTTACTAGAGGTAAAAATATAATAAATTCACGCTTGCCTAAATCAACAAAATTTAAAAGGTATTGAGTTTTTAAATTTCCGTAAGCAATCCTATTAAACAACCATAAAGAGTAACAACCTCCTAAAATCATACCAGTTGCACTAAAGAAAGAAATGGTAGTATTTAAATCATAAGCACCAACTAAAATTAAAAATTCTCCTATGAAACTACCAGTACCAGGTAGACCGATATTAGCCATAGTAAAAAATAAAAATATAATGATATAAATTGGCATAACATGAACTAAACCCCCATAATATTTTACCATCCTTGTATGGTGCCGTTCATATACAACTCCAATTATAAGAAATAAAGCACTTGCTACAAAACCATGACTAATACTTTGTAAAATAGCGCCTTCTAAACCAATACTATTAAAACTAAACATACCAACTATAACTAAATTCATATGAGCAACAGAGGTATATGCTATAATTCTTTTAAAGTCAGTTTGTCTAATTGCAGTAAAAGAGGTATATATTATACCTATAACAGCTATAGAATAAACAACAGGGGTAAAATAAAAAGAAGCTTCAGGAAAAAGAGGAAATGAAAAACGAATTAATCCATAAGTCCCTAGTTTTAATAAAACACCTGCTAATATAACTGACCCTGATGTAGGAGCTTCTACATGTGCTTCAGGTAACCATATATGCATAGGTACCATAGGTACTTTAGTTGCAAAAGAAGCAAAAAAAGCTATCCATAACAATTTTTGTTCTTTAAGTGTAAATAATGTAGTAACTAATATCTCATAATCAGTGGTTCCTACTTGATAATAAATGTATAAAATAGCTAATAACATTAATACAGATCCAAGAAGAGTATATAAGAAAAAAAAATAAGCTGCTCGTATTTTTCTTTCTCTAGAACCCCAAATACCGATTATTAAATACATTGGAATTAATACACTTTCAAAAAAGATATAAAATAACAATACATCTAAAATACAAAAAACTCCAATTAAAAAAAATTCCATAACTAGAAAAGAAATTAAATATTCTTTTAAATTTGTTTGTACACTATTCCAACTAGTTAATAAACATAAAAAAATTAATAAAGTTGTAAGAACAACAAAAAATAAAGATATTCCATCTAACCCAACAGTAAAATTTAGATTTAAATTTGGAATCCATAATAATTGATTAACAAATTGAAAATTTCCTGTAGATTTATCAAATAATAGCCATAAAAACAATGATAATATGAAAGTTATACTAGATGTAAGTAAAGCTATATTTTTTAATAAATTTTTATTCCAATTTGGAGTAATTAATAAACCAATAACTCCAAGTAAAGGAAACATTAAAATAATAAAAATTATGTTTTTATATAATACTGAGAACATTGATATCTTTAATTATAATAACATTTTATAGGATTTGAACCCATGACCGACAGCTTAGAAGGCTGATGCTCTATCCAACTGAGCTAAAAATGCAAGTTTGATTTATTTATTTCTTAACAAAACGATAATAAACTTATTTTATAAGAAATAAGGTATAAAAAAGTAGGATTTATAAATAGATATATAAATAAAAAAAAAGAAGTAATTACTATTAAAGTTTGTGTATATTCTATTGGATAAAATAAATTACCAACTAAAAATTTTTCAAAAAATAAAATTTTTATGATTCTTATATAATAAAAAGTAGAAATAACACTAGTTAATATACTTACAATTGCTACAAAATACATAGATGACTCTATAGCAGTTAAGAAAATACCCATTTTAGTTAAAAAACCTATTAAAGGAGGGAAACCTGCAACAGATAATAATACAATAGAAAAACAAATAGCTATAATATTATTTGATTTAAACAATAAAGTTAAATCACTTAAATCTTTATTTTGTTTTTTAAAATAAAAAGATTTTAGACGTAATATTAAAAAAATAGACCAAATACATAGTCCAGCTAACATATAAACAATTATATAAGCATATAAACTTTGTAAACCATCCATAGTTCCAGAACTAAAAGAAATTAAAATATACCCTATATGACTAATTGAACTGTACGCTAATAAGCTTTTTAATTTTTTTTGTTCTAATGCTGTAACAGATCCTATAATTACAGAAATAACGGCAAATCCAACAACATAATATCTCCAAGTATAAATAAATCCATGAAAACTATAAATAAACAATCTAATAAGTAAAACTAAAATACCTAATTTAGATACAACAACAAAAAAAATAGTTGAACTTGTTGGTGAATTTTCATAAACATCTGGAGACCAAACGTGTAAAGGTGCCACAGCTAATTTAAAAAATAAACTTATTAATAAAAAAATTAAACCTAATTGTAAAACAATTGTACTATTACTACCATAAATCTCAAAATTAGAATTAAATTCAGGAGAAAAACTACCATAAAGTAATTTAAAATCTTCAAAATTTAATGAACCTAATGATCCATAAATTAAAGAACAACCTAATAAAAGTAAAGCAGATGAGAATGAACCCAAAATAAAATACTTTAAACCAGCTTCGACAGAAAATGATGAATTTTTTTTAAAAGATGCCATAATATAAAAAGCTAAACTTTGTAATTCGATTGCTAAATAAGCAGTAATTAAATCATTAGAAGAACAAAGTAATAAAAATCCTAAAATTGAAATTAAAATTACTATTAAATATTCAAATTGATTTATTTTTTGATCTATTAAATAATACTTGATCATTATTACACAAACTAAAGAAAATAAAGAAATTAATAATTTTGAAGAAAAACTTAGAAAATCACAAATAATAGTTTCATTAAAAATTAAATTTCCATTATTAAATAATAATTGATCATTAAAAACTAAATAAGTAGAAAAAATCAATATTAAAACTGATAATTTTAATATTAATTTTTGAATTAATGGATAAGTTTTATATGTACTAATAATTGAACCAAACAATAACAAATAAATAATACTAATCCCTATAAATAATTCAGGGATTACCAAAACGTTTTTTAATAAAATTAAATTAATATTCATATGTTTTTTGAACTTTATTAGTTAAACTAATAAAATGTTTTTAGAGCTTCTAGAAATTTGCTTAAAAAAAACCTGATTTTTTGTTTTTTGTGCGTTATTACTCATAGTTAACACAACTGCACCAATAACTGCCAATAATAAAATAAAACCAGCAATTAAAAATTGAAGTAAATAATGAGTATACAATATCTGACCTAAAGAATTAATATCTGTTAATACATCAATTTTAGAATACCAATTGTAATAAATATTACTGTACTCTATACCTGCAGCTTTTGTTAAATATGGACTTGCCAAAAACGAATTGTAAATAACAGAAGTTATTTCAATAAAAAATAAAAGTCCTACAATACTTCCAATGGGTAAGTATTTAAAAAGATCTTTAGAACTTTCTATTACTTTAACATCTAACATCATAACCACAAAAAGAAATAAAACTGCAATAGCACCTACATAAATAATTATAAATAATAATGATATAAATTCACATTCTAATAAAAATAATAAACTTGCTGAAGTAACAAAGTTTAAAACCAGAAATAATACTGAATAAATTGAATTATTTACTATTATAATGGCTAAAGCACTAATAACTAAAACTATTGAAAAAATGAAAAATAAGAAATTATCTAAACAAATTTGATACAAAAAAGAATCTAACATGTATAATTTTTTATAAAGAAAGAATGGGATTCGAACCCATGGTATAATTTAGATATTATACAAAGGTTTAGCAAACCTACACTTTTAGCCACTCAGTCACCTTTCCGTTTTTTAATTAATGAAAAAGGGATTCGAACCCCTGACATTCGGATTATGATTCCGACGTTCTAACCTACTGAACTATTTCATTTTATTTCCAGCTACACGTTCCCGTACAGCTACCTTGTTACGACTTCATCCAAGTTATTAATTCCGTAATAAACTTAAAATATTATTTTCTTTAGAATTAAATCAAAAAAAGTAATATCTTAAGTTTTCAAATAAAATTAATTTCCTGCATGTGACGGGCGGTGTGTACAAGGCTAAGACATATATTCACCGCAACATTCTGATTTGCGATTACTAGTGATTCCAACTTCATGTAAACGAGTTTCAGTTTACAATCCGGACTTAGAAAAATTTTATAGAATAACGTTAATTTATAAAAAATTATAGTAACTTATTGTATTTTCCATTGTAGCACGTGTGTAGCCCAGTTCATAAAGGCCACAGTGACTTGACTTAATTCTTACCTTCCTTCAACTTATCGTTGACTGTTTCTTTATAATTTATTAAATTAAAAAATATAAAAGATAAGAGTTGCGCTCGTTAAAGGAATTAACCAAACATCTCACGACACGAGCTGACGACAGTCGTGCAACACCTGTTAAAAAATATAATAATAATAAATATTATTTAAATTATTTAATGTCAAGAACTGGTAAGGTTTTGCGCGGATTATCGCATTAAACCACATGCTCCACCACTTATAGTAAGCCCCCGTCAATTCCTTTGAGTTCCAACCTTGCGATTATACTCCTCAGGCGGAATGCTTAACGCGTTAACTTAAAATCTAACAGTAATTAAATTTTAGCATTCATAGTTTACAGTGTAGACTACCAGGGTCTCTAATCCTGTTTGCTACCTACACTTTCGTTCCTCAACGTCAGTTTTTTATAAAGAATCGTCTTCACTAAAGGTATTCCTCCATATATCTACAAATATTACTTCTTCACATGGAATTCTATTCTTCTAATTTAAACTCAAAGTAAAATAGTATTAAGTGCTGTTTTAAAATTGAATTTTAAAATTTAACAATTAACTTATAATACCGTCTACGAACTCTTTACGCCCAGTAATTCCAAATAACGCTTGCCCCTCCCGTATTACCGCGGCTGCTGGCACGAGATTAGCCGGGACTTCTTCTTTAAATACTGTCATTATCCTATTTAATGAAAGAACTTTACAACCAATAAGCTGTCATCATTCACTTAGTATTGCTGGATCAAACTTTCGTTCATTGTCCAATATTCCTCACTGCTGGCCAAAATTTAGCCTGGACCTTGTCTCAGTTCCAGTGTGGTTGATCATTTTCTCAAATCAACTAAAGATCGTAGGCTTGGTAGTCTATTAAACTACCAACAACCTAATCTTATGCAGTTTTATCTCTTAACAATCTAATTTACTAGAATTAAGGTATTAATACATTAAATTTAACATTAAATTTTAATAATTAATGAATAATTTATACTAAATCAAGAGGTAAAATTACTGCAACTACTCACCCGTTCGCTATATTATTTAAGAAAAATAATATAAAACTCGCATGTGTAAAGCATACTAATAGCGTTCATTCTGAGCCAGGATCAAACTCATATTGTAATAATTTTCTTAAAAATTAAAATTAAGAAATTCATTTAAAATATTATCTTATATAAAAATTATGTTCTTAATTATAAGAACGTTGTCTTTTAATATATTTTGTAAGTAATAAGTAAAAAAATATTTTGTGTTTTTAAAAAGTTTAACTTTTTTAGTATTTGTTAGCTAAAAATCTTACGATTATTATACACCAAACCTATAACGTAATAATCTGTTACGTTTTTATAAAAAATTATCTTAAGGATAGTTTCTCACTTAATGCTTTCAGTGATTATCTAATATAAACTTAGCTACTCGGCGATGCTATTGGAATAACAACCGATACACCATAGGTTTACTTTTCCCGGTCCTCTCGTACTAGGGTTTACTCCTTTCATTTTTTTTGCCTATGGTAGATAGGGACCAAACTGTCTCACGACGTTCTAAACTCAGATCATGTACCACGTTAATTGGCGAACAGCCAAACCCTTGAAACCTTCTTCAGCTTCAGGATGTGATAATCCAACATCGAGGTGCCAAACCACCCCGTCGATAGGGTCTCTAGAGGGTGATTAGCCTGTTATCCCCGGCGTACCTTTTATCCGTTGAGCGATGACCATTTCCACACAGAATCATCGGATCACTATAACCGACTTTCGTCCCTGTTTGATTTGTCAATCTTACAGTCAAGCAATCATATACTATTACGCTCTAAAATCGATATGTTTCGATTTGAGATTACCTTAGTGCGCCTCCGTTACTCTTTAGGAGGCGACCGCCCCAGTCAAACTACCCATTAAACAATGTCTTTAAACATAATATAAAATTAGTTTTTAATAAATAAGTTTCAAAAAAATTTTAAGGGTGGTATTTCATTTGACGTTTAAAAACAATTAACTAGCGCTAAAATTTTAAAAACTTACCACTTATGCTATACATAAAATTTATTGGAACAATGTCTAACTATAGTAAAGGTGCACGGGGTCTTTCCGTCTAGCCATAGGAACTCCGCATCTTCACGGAGAATTCAATTTCACTGAGATTACATTGGAGACAGTAGGACAGTCGTTACGCCATTCATGCAGGACACCAATTAAATGCCAAGGAATTTCGCTACCTTTGGACCGTCAGAATTACAGCCGCCGTTTACTGGGGTTTTTAGTCAAAGCTTATTACTTTTTCTATTAATCTTGCAGCACTGGGCAGGCGTCAGTCTCTATACTTCTTCTTACGAATTTGCAGAGACCTGTGTTTTTAATAAACAGTCGCTGTCCTCGATTTTGTGACAACATCTTTAGGTTACCCTAAAAATGTTACTCCTTATCCCGAAGTTACGGAGTCATTTTGCCGAGTTCCTTCAATATAATTAACTCAATCATCTTAATTTACTAAATCAGTTCACCTGTGTCGGTTTAAGTACGGTTTTTCTCATTGAATTAAAATTAAGATTAATTTTAATTTTAAAACAATAAGGTAAAAAAAAAGCTATTTCTTGAAACAAAGTAAATACTATAAATTGAAAACCAAAAATTTTAATAATATAATCCTTTGTTTGTCACTTTTATTTTAATAATTTGATAATTTTTTCCCATTAAAAAAAACTTTCGTATTTTTCTTAGGGGCCGATTTTAAATATTTAAGGTAGATTAGCTTTACCTTAAAAACCTAGAACATAAGATGACAGTGTTTTTCACACTGTTTGTCGCTACTCATATCAACATTTTCAATTCTGATTTCTCCAAATTTATATCAATATAAATCTTCTTTAATTTACAGAACGTTCTGCTACCATTAAATTACTAAAAATTTAATCTATAGTTTCGGTAAATAATTTAAGCCCCTATACATTTTCGATGCAATAAAACTAAATTAGTGAGCTGTTACGCTTTCTTTAAAGGATGGCTGCTTCCAAGCCTACCTACTAATAGTCTTAATTTTATCACCTTCTTTCTCACTTAATTATTTTTTGGGACCTTAACCAATAGTCTGGGCTGTTTCCCTTTTGACTAAAAATCTTAGCATTTATAGTCTGTCTGTTTTAATTCTTTTATTTAATATTCGGAGTTTTAGTAAGTTCAGTAAAACTTTACGTTCCCATCAATTAATAAGTGCTCTACCTTTAAATAAAGTTTTTAAAACGCTCTACTTAAATAGATTTCGCAGAAAACCAGCTATCTCTAAGTTTGATTGGCCTTTCACCCCTAACCACAGATCATCCCAGTATTTTTCCACATACACGGGTTCGGTCCTCCAATAAGCGTTACCGCTATAAATTCAACCTGTCCATGGTTAGATCACTTAGTTTCGGGTCTTATTATAGAGACTAATGTTTGCATTTATTATAACTCAATTTCTTTTCGCCTACAGTGTTTTACTTTAAGCTCGCCACTATTAATAAACTCGTTGATCCATTATACAAAAGGTACGTTGTTACTTTTAATTAAATTAAGCTCCAACTGCTTGATAGCATTAAGTTTCAGTATCTTTTTCAATTATTATATATCTATTTCACCTTTCCCTCACGGTACTTTTTCACTATCAATCATCAAAAATTTTTAAGCTTTGAGGGTGGTTCCCCATTATTCCAACAATACATGACAAGTTTTGTTTTACTTTTAAAAATTAATAATTATTTTATACAATATTACACAGGACTTTAAATTAAATAACCTTCTTTGGTATAATTTTTAATAATGATATAAAATAATTAATTAGAATAAATTTTGTTAGCTTATAATCGCATTCGCTCGCCACTACTAACGATTTCCTCTATTGATTTTTATTTTAGTTACTAAGATGTTTCAATTCACTAAATTTTTCTATATAAATATATAGCTCTTAAATAAAAAGATTAGTTTTCTAATTACGGAAATTTATGCGTCTAAATAAATCATTTTTACTCGACATAAATATCGTTAAATACGTCCGTAAAATATTTTGATGTTTAGGCATCCTCTTAATGCTTTTTACTTTTTAATACACAAAAAATAATTATTAATTTTAAAATTCAACTCTATTTAAAATAAAAGAATTAAACTGAAATGAATTTACACCTAACAAACTAATAGGCATGAAACCATGGTTTACGCCGCAAATTTCGCTACATTGACCAAAAAACAGACCAGTTCGTTTGATATATAAATTTAACTGGTTTAATCGTCCAGGACATGCATCCACTTTTACTCCAAAAGAAGGTATAGTCCAACTATGTAATACATCAGCAGCACTTACTAATAGTCTTAGATGAGTGTCAGTAGGTAAAAGTATTCTTCTATTTGTTTCCAATAATCTGAAATACCCTTTTTTGTCTGATGGTAGCCCATCTAACATCATCATATAACAATTGTACTGTAAATTTACATCTCCAAAACATGTGTTATATTCTGACATTTCATAACCCCAATACCATTGATGACCTAAAATCTTTAATGTTAATTCAGGGTCAACAATTTCATCCATACTGTATAATAAAGTAAATGAAGGTGTTGCTAAAAATAATAAGATTAGTGCAGGAATAGAAGTCCAAATTACTTCTAATTCTTTAGAATGTGTAAAATCAGTACTTCTACTAACTTCAAATTCAGAGTAATACTTAATACAGTTAATAATTAACCATGCTACAAAAATTGCTATAAAGCTTAACACTACCATAATGTGATTGTGAAAATTTACAATCCCTTCCATAGTTGGAGAAGCAGATTCACTGAAAGAAGTTTGGTACTCAACTGGACAATCTAATTTAATATTATAAAATATTTCACACAATAAATTTGATAAGTTATAAAAAAATGATAAAAAAATTAATTTAATTTTAAAAAAAAAATTTAAGTCTAACATAAAAATTTGTTTGTATATAAAAATATGTATATAATTTTCTTTAA
>Ga0206682_10001957_pt1 | contig 19394 bp, 29 predicted proteins | sample M240m12015metaG_FD_155444 | JGI IMG/M metagenome (GOLD analysis project Ga0206682, IMG submission 155444) | Ammonia-oxidizing marine archaeal communities from Monterey Bay, California, United States - M2 40m 12015 | ecosystem: Environmental > Aquatic > Marine > Intertidal zone | place: USA...
ACCAAGCAACGTATGTTTGAGAAGATGAGTTAAAAAAAGAATAAGTTTGATTAGAACCTTCTGAGCCTGTAAAACCATCACTATCAAAAGAAGTAAGCTGACCATATGTAGTAAATGTAGATTCCGCTGTCGTACCATCTGAAGCTAAATATCCTCCTGTACCTCTAACTGAATCATAGATTGTATGATTTTGAGCTTGTCTTGCTTTAACCCACACTAAGTCCGGTTGAAATCCGACTCCAGTTATTGACTTTGTAGAAGCACCGTCTCCAGACCAAATAACAGTGTTAAAATGCTCTGATACGTTTGTAGTGGGTTTAAATTCAAAGTCGTGTATATCGTACCAAACATCTCCATCACCATCATAAGAATCTACATCCCCTGCATTCAGGTCTAGCATTATATTTGGGTCTGCATCCGTTGCAGGTGCAGGTGCTGCTTCTTGTACTATAAGTTTTTCAGTAATCGCCATTTATAGGGATTTAGAAGTTAATATCATACTTCAATACAGAAGCTTTTGTTTTTAGAGCATTTATCTTTGCTTCTTTGGTTGATACACTTGTTCTTATTGCATCTCTTTCGGTTTGTATATCTGAAGGAATATCAGTGCCGTTTTCAGCTTTTCTAATAGCGTACCAATCTGTACTTGATAGTTTATCGTATGCTAATGATTTAAGTGCTTTAATTTGTTTTATTTTAAGCTCCGCAACTGTTTCACTTATTGTCTTATCTTTTACATCGTAAGTAAATACTTCTCTTGTGGCATCATTCCCATCAATATCAGTATAAGCATAAGAACCTTCAAGATGTAGGTTGTGTATCACTTTAATTACTGGGTCATAATCTGGCACAATAACATCAAAGAAACCTTCTGCTTCTAGTTCTTCAGTTGTTGCATTTTGGAATCCACCTATATAGTGCTTTGTTCCTTTCCATTCGCTAGGTATTCTTGAATACTTAACTACTTTTCCGCTTTCTAATCTTGCTTTCATATTATGTTGCAGGTTGTGAGATTTGATACCAAGCTTCGGTTGTTGAAACAAACTTGATTTGAATTAAATTTTTTACTCCAGAAGCATCTGAATAAGTACCTCCTATTCTATTAAATGTGATTGTTGTTGTATCAAATGCAGTTGTATAGCTTCCTCCACTTCCAGTAATCACTAAACTTTTAACATCGCCTAAAGACACATTAGTAAAGCTATAAGTATGTGAAGCAGCTGCGGTGATTGTAAACACATCTCCTAATGAAGCGTTTACTGTTACTGTTGCACTAGTATTATCTAATGCACTTGAGGCAGTATATTCAGCTCCTAGCTTTGCATTGGTTACTGAGTCATCGGTCAAGAACTTATTTGCTGAACCTTGAGTTATAACATCCGTAGTGAATGTTGTCGTAGCCATTACCCCTTGCTCAGAGTATGTCTCTCCATACATATCCGCAAACATTTTCTTTACCTTTATAAAGGCTGCCCTCAGCGTATCTCCATCATTGGAGTTGGATGAAGTTCCTACTACTAAATTTTCTGATGCCATAATTTACTTATTAATAATTTGTTCTATCTATTTGTTCTAATATTGTATCTATAGTTATTCTTGCCGAACTAATAAAGAAATCAACTTGTTCACTTATAAAAGCAAAGGTCTTATTGAAACCTATATTTATATAACTAGCTAATATTCCCCAATTACTCGTCTCGTATATTTTTCCCCAACTCATTATTTTTCTTTCTAATATAACTAGAAAGTCTTATTTCGTTCTTCTCCTTGACCTTATATTGACCAACTTTTTTACGCTGATTTATATTACCCATGATGTATACAATGTATCTTTATCTGGATAAATATCATCATTATTATTTGTAAAGTACTCAGAGAATTTACCAGAGGCATTATAATTCATATATTCTACAAATCTATTGGCATAATACTCAGCATAATCTTTTTCTTTAGCAACTAAGAAATCTACCTCAGACTTTTGTGCATTCTCACTATTCTCACTATTATGCTTATGGACTCCGCTATTTGATACAGTATATGCAGCATAAGGTAAATATTCAGCCATTGCAAAGTGAATTAACATAGGCACGATATAATCATTCTTTAGTGCCAAATAGTCTCCAGTTAATGTCCCTGCAACTATATCAGAACTAATCTTATCATATAAATCTGTTCCTAGATAATTCCTAACGTGAATCTCTTGTGCCAATTTAATGAATTGTATAAATTTATCAGTATCAACACTACCACTCATAGCAGTGTTTTTAACTAAGTCTTTCCTTGTTATAAATAGTGCTGTTGCCATTATTCTTCTATTTGTTCTTCTACTTCTTCCTCTACAGTGTCCTCTATAGCCTTTTTAACGCCTGTTTCCTTCTCTATCTCTTGCTCATTGATAGCATTAGTCAAATCAGTAAATTCAAGCGGCTGTAGGGTCTTAAAATAGACATCTAACTCTATACCGTTATACTCTAATATCTTTTCTAGTTCATCTATAATAGTAACCTGCATAGGTCTGATAACCGTATTATCCATAAGTAAAGATGCTGTTTGTAATTCATCAGCATTATTACCTAAACCAGAATTATCTTTAATTCCTACCAACATTGGAGAAACTATTCTATGGGACACCATCACTTTCTTCATACTCTCATCAGATAAGAATTGGTATTGTTGATGTGCATCATTTAGAATTACTGGTTCTATAGTTGCAGAAAGTTCCTTGCTATCGTTAAAAGCCAAGATAAATTTTCCTGCGTTTGAACTGCCACTAAACTTTTCGTATATAGCTCTTTCAATCTCATCACGCTGCTCCTTGTCAGGTGTGCCATTATTAAAATTAATAAGCATACTCGGTTGTAAACCGTTTTGGATATTATTAATATGATAGTTTGCAATTTCTTCTTCTAATTCTGAGTATTGTAATCCTCCTTGATAATCTACAGGAGAGTAGTAATAAAATCCTGCTCTATATGGTCTAATATAAAGAAGCTCTATTGAATCTTTACTTGTCCCAAATGCTGAAATCCTTTTAGGATTCTCGCTTCGCTTCATCTCACTCCAGTCTGGGTGGTAGTAGTATCCTTTTATCTCTCCGTCTTTAGACTTCTCAGCTCTTAGCGTTTCGATTGGCATATGCTCTATTTGAACTATCTTAGAACGGTCTTTACTATATATAACTTGTATAGCAGCTTGACCCATCATTTTATAGTCATAACAAACCTTCTTTATACAGTCCTTTCTAAATATACTCTTCATTTCAGCATATTCATTAGGTTTAGACTCACTATCTGTAGCATCTAAACCTCTTCCGTATATCATTTCAGCAATACCATTTATAGCTGCATTGTTAGTTGGAGAGCCATTATATCTATCTATAAGATACTGAAAGTAGTCATTGTCATCTCCGTAAGCAACCCAATTGTTTCTAGTATCTTCAACCACTTGAGGGGATGAGTACGAACTAAGGTTAAGAACATGTATACTATCCTTTACCTTTTTTACTTCTCTCTTATTCGGTATTCTTCTAGCCATTATGCAAAAATATAATCGTTATCGTAAGTATCATCTGAGACATATTCGTCCTTATTGACAAAGTACTTATCTAAATCTGTTTGATTGGTACAGAATATTAAACCTTTATAGATGACTTCTAAGCCATCTTTTACCTTAAAGCTATAGGATACCCCCTCAGTAAGGGAGAAAGTGCCTGTAAGCTTCGTATATTCGCCTTCTACGGTGCTTGTTACGCTAACCGTTGATGTAGTTCTCTTTGATTTGTCAGTTAATTCTAATGTTGGAGAAGAAGCTACCTTTCTTGGCACTATTCTCAAACTCTGACTTCCTGTAGATGTAGTTAATACTTCCATATAAAAGTAACAAATACCTAAGTAATTGTTTTAAACAAATATAACAAAAAAAGGGCAACTACGAATAGTTACCCCTTTAATAATAGTAAAGTAGTTAATTATACTTGAACTAAAGTAGGAGCAGTTATTGTTCCTGTTAGTCCTGCAAATTCACTTACTGGGAATGTTGCCTGAGTCGCATCTGTTGTACAGAAGTTAGCAGGAGAAACTTCCATAGCAGTAAACGTTAGGTTATATCCGTTGAAATCTCCTAAAGCATTACCAGTACTTACAGTACCTGCTGTTACATCAGCACCATTGTCTTTACCCATAAGCATAACATTATCATTATGGTCTACGATAAAGATGTGAGGTCTACCAGAAGCTAATAATTTTAACTCCTTATTGTCCTCTTTAGTTAACTTCTTGAAAGTTACATTTAGTACTTGCTCATAGAAAACAGTTCCGTTCTCACGAGAAGCATTGATTGTTTGTTCAAAAGAATTGTTTCCTTTGAGTTCGTATTCGAAAAGTCCGAAGTCAGTAGCACTTGTGCAGTTAGTAATCTCATCATCTGTTAATGTATAAGTTCCTAACACACCGTAATCCACTAAGTAAATACTCTTAATACCTGCTACAGAGTCTTTACAAGCTTCAGCTCTTGAACGTGTTAAATTACAAGCCATAGTTTTATTTTTTTATTAAAAAAGGGTAGGTAGATTAACCACCTACCCCTCTTTGATTATTATAATTACTAACTCTTAGTTAGCTGTGTTTGAGATTCCGTATGTAGTTATGTCTGAAATCTGAGCGTACTGTACTCCTGCTGAGAATCTCATTACAAGACGAGCATTTTGAGAACCATCTAAGTCAGCCATGTCTAACAATTTAACCTCGTTGTGGTCAGATAAAAGACCAGTTCCAAAGAACAAGTTGCTCTTTTCAGCAGCAATTGCTTTATTGTCTCCAAGTCCATTAGCAACAAAGATTTTTACGCCATCTATAGAAAGCTCTCCTCCTTGATACCACATTGTTCCGTTTGAACCAACACCATTAGCTCCGATAGAACCTACGTTGTCACTTCCTGCTGCGTTTTGTACAGCAGCAAATCCTCCTAATGCACGAACATAAGAACGAGCAATATTCTGAGAAACATATAGGAATAAATCATCACTTCCGTATAGTGAAGAAGGAATAGCGTCTACTAAGCTTCCTAATTGAGCAACTACGTTAGAAGAAGTGATTGTTGTTCCTGCAACCTCTTGTGCAGCAGGTAATCCTGCATCAGCAGCAATTTTAGTAGTCAAACCATCAAACTGACCGTTAGTACTAGTGTCTCCTTCCCAGATAGATTTCTCAGTTCTTTCAGCTACTTTAGCAGCAACGTGACCGATAATGAAGTCAGCGAAAGATGGAGGTAATGAATCGAAAGAAGAGTAACCCATTTGTACAGCTTCCCAGTCAGACTGAAAGTCTTTCTTACAAAGTTGTAGGTTTACTTGTTGCTCTTCTGGCTGAAGGATTGCTTCAGTTAGAGTAACTGTAGAAGTTGGGTCAAAGTCACAAGTTGCATCCTTAACGATATCGTCAACTGATACTTTCTTGATTACTTCTTTAAACTTCACGTTTGGTTTTACGGTAATACCACCCTTTGAGATAGTATTAGCTTCTAGTAAAGCAGCAGCGATATAATCCCCTGCAAACTCTCCTGCGTAAGTTGTTGTAATTGATGTAGTTGTAGCCATTTTTATTTATTGTTTAGTCGATTAAATACTCTATCTAATGTGCTAGAGGGTCTATTTTTACCATAGCTAAATATTTTCTTTTCTGCCTCCTCTGATTCTGGACTATGTTTAATTGGTTCAGCAGCAGGTTCTGAAGCTAACTCAGCAGATAACTTTTCGATTTGTGCAGACATCTCAGCTTTCTCCTTGATGTAAGAACCCATCTCTCTGTCAATCATTTCTGCCATTTCAGCTAACTTAGCATCCATTTCAGCTAACTTAGAAGCAAACGCTTCTTCTGTTACATAACCCTCCATTAATGAGGTTTCTTCTTCTACCGTCTCTTCAACGGATTCTTCTGTTGCTTCAGCTAACTCTTCGTTAACATCAGCGTTTTCTACCTCAGTAGTAGCTTCTACTTCCTCAGATAAAACAACATCCTCTTGAATCTCTTCAGATTCTACAGACTGTTCCTTTTGAGTAAGCAAAGACACCTTCTGGAGGATTTCACTAAGTAGTGATGTTGCTTTTGGATTTTCCATAATTTTAATAAATATTTATAATAAAGTAACTAGGTTCTAATTAAGTGTTCGATTTTTAATTTGCAGCAATACAAGCATCACAATCTACATAGACTGTTTCTGACTCTATATGGTGTTCTCCACTTGATACCGAATGTAAAACAGTGTAGCAATTTGAATGTCCTGTATTCTCAAAGTTCAAGTAGTAAACATTACCTGCAGTAAGTGTTCTATCGTGTAAATGTATTTCTTTGTGCATACTATGACCGCATCTTTGAACTTTATAGTAATTTACTACACCTGTATGGACTTCTCCTGTTATATTTCCTATACCTTGACCTTGTAAGCTTCCGTCACAACACTTACTTGAATATGTTTTTCCATCAGCACATAAGCATCCTCTCTTACCTCCTTTTGGACTGCTTTTACTATAGGTATATTTTCTTCTTTTATCCATACTAATCGTTTTCTAGTTGCTTTAATTTAGACTCTGCCCATCTAAGACCTGCTTTACCTCCCCAAGCATCATACATTAATTTGCCACAACCATCAGAATATGATTTAGATGATTTTAGGTCTCCTGCATGACGTGCTAAGAAGCTTCTCATTCTCTTAATTGTAGATACTGTTATTGCAGATTTTGATGCCAATTGATTTGCTCTACGTTTCCCTACCGAAGTTCCACAGCTACCCCAACCATTCTCTTCTGCCCATTTTAAGGCATTCTTAGCATTGTTTGATACCGCATCAGGGTAATCACTAAAAGACTTTAGATTCATCGTGTGAGCCTCTAATTCATCGGCAATCTCTTCCAGTAAGGAAATAGAGTCTGGACTGTTTAGTAAGTCATCCTCGCTCATTTCTATTTTATCAGTAAAGTAGCCTTCTATAGAAAATCCACTTACTTTTCCAGTCTTAACGTAGTTCTCCCATACGTCATCATTATTAACCTTCATTGAAACCATCCAAGTTCCAACTGGCAAATCCATTCCAAATTTACGAGACTTATCATGGACATCATCTTCAATTATCCAAGACTCAACAACAGAAAGCCCATTGAGTTTAGCTTCATGCTCTAATGTTGATTCGTTCTGATTACCTCTCATTAGGAATAATTCAGATGCTTGTCTAACTGTATCATCTGAAAAGTATATATAATACTCTTCTTCTTCGCTTTGGCGATAGATGTTTTTGTTTGGTATCAATGCAGCTCCCATAAGGATTCTTTTCTCATTGTCAACCTCAGCTAATTGTACTTTATGCTCCTTTGATAGTGCAATAAAGTTTTCCTCTATAGCAGGTCTGTCTACAATACTAATTGCTTCAATACCTGAAAAAAGAGCTTCTTCGTCTATTAATAATTCTACTATTCTCATAATTTTGGTTTTTATCCGATTCCTGCTGTATCTACTATTCTTCTATCTAATTCTTGTTGATTTGTTACGTCACTTCCTACTACATAAGCTCTAATTGGTTCGTTTACCTGTCCACCTACTGCCTGAGCTAATTGGTCTGTAGATGATGCACCTACTACATTAAAGCTTGGTGCTTGAACCGTAGCACCGCTTCCACCTCCACCAGAAATCCCTCCAGAAGGCTTATTGAATGAACTAATAGTAGTTGCTAGTATATTAGCAATACTTATTCCTGCACTTATATTATTCCTAATTCTTAATGGTGTTGTTATAGGGATTGTAGCTCCAAGAGTTGATGTGTCTTTCGCTACAGTTATAGCGTTTGCTGCCTGAGTTTTTATGATTATATCAGCTATAGCAGCTCCTTTTTCTACAATAAGAGCCGCTTTCCTTAAGCCTTCATTTTCTTTATCTATATTTCCTAAAATAGATGATATACCTTGAGCGAAACCTATATATTCCTGCTGAATACTTTTCTTAGTTTCTATAGCAGCGATTTCTTGCTGTAGTTCGTTTTTTACTAATAAATCCCTAGTCTTAAATAGTTTTGCTTCAGCGTTAGCCCTTTCCGCAGTCCCTTCCGCAAAAGAATTAGCTAATTCTTCTTCCGCTTCTATATTTTTCTTAAGCAATGCAGTTTTAGCTTCATAGTAAGCTTGATTATTACCAAGACTAAACTTTAATGTTTCGACTTCTCTTAAACTAGAAGCTCTTCTGATTTGTGCTTCTTTATCTATGAGTCTTTTTAGTTTTAATTCCCCTACAGCTTCAATTTGCTCCTTTACTTTTGCTCTATCATTATTCGCTTTAGTTACCTCTTGAGTGTGCTTTTTCTCTGCATCCTTAATTAGTTTTAATTTTTCTTCTTCACTAATATTTAGGTTATTTATATCCTCTTTGTAGTTCTTTAAAGTTAATGCCCTTCTCTCAATAAAGTTCTTAATTCTTATATCAAGTTTAGCTAATTCATTTTCTTCAAATATATCAATTCTTTCCTCATTAGTCTTAAGGTCATTGTTTATTGCTTTCTCTCTATACTTTTGCTCTATCTTTTCAAGCTGAAGTAATTTTTGTTCAAATACTTTAGGGTCTCTATTAGCACCACCAGAACGCTCTTTATTTAACGCCTCAAATTGAGGTCTAAGTTTCATAACTAAATCAAACTGGGCTCTTAGTTGTTCCTTTAAGTTCTCTAATTCTTTTAGTCTTTCAAGACCTCCACCTCTTGTTTCAGGGTCTTGCTCTTGAACTGTTTTTAACTCTTGCTCTATCCTTATAAGTTCTTTCTGTTGATTCTGATAATTAAAGTAATCATCAATCAATAAACCTAATGATACTCTATTTGTTTTAGAACTTTCATCTAATTTATCATAACCATTTTTAAAATCATCAAACCTATCTTTAAGTCTCTCTACATTTTTAATAACATCTTCATCTGGTGCAAAATAATCAAAAGCAGAGCCATTAGTACCTGCTAAACTTTGTGCTACTCTAATTTGCTCTTCCATTGCCTCAGTAGCCTTCTCTATAGATTTCTTAGCTTTTTCTGCACCTTCATCAATTCCTAAAAAGAAGTTATATATTTGGTCTCCATAAGCAATTAGTAGTTGTATAGCAATTAATATACCTCCAGTACCCATTAATGACTTAACTAAATTTCTTAAGGAAGTACCTACGCTATCACTTGTTTGAATTAAACTACCAAATAAAGATGCTAATTGACCAACGTTATTTGCCACACCATTAAATCCAAAGCGTAAATCAGATGCTGCTCTACCTGCTTCAGTAAGTATAGCGTTGTTTAAGCCTACCTGAGTCTTTGCTTTTTTAGTGCTATTCCCTAAATTATCGGCACTTTGAGCAGCTAGAATATTAGCGTCTCTATGTTCTTTTATTTTAACATTAAGTTTCGCTAACTCTTCAGCTTCTTTACTTTGCTCAAAAGCTAATCTTTTTTCTGCTGCCGCTAACTTATTGACCCCTTTTTCAACATCATCAACGTCTTTCTTAGCTTTTTTACTAGATACATCGATTTTTATAAATATATTCTTATTTGTTGCCATAGTAGAATCTTTTTGCTTTTTTCTTCATTTCAATCATTGTTCCTATAGCTTTATACTTGCCTTTAGCAATATCAACCTCTTCTGATATTCCATACCAGTCATCTATATTCAGTAACTCTATAATCTGTTTTATCATTATACTATTTCTTCTGGATTAAGGTTAATCAATTCTAATTCTGTTTTACCTGTAGTTAGATTAGTACTTATAGAATTAATACGGAACACCTTGTCTTGTACCTTTAGTTGGTCATTCAATCTGTAATGAATCAAGAAACTAGGAGGCATATAAGCAGAGTACTTAAATACTCTTTTTTCTATATCAAATACACTTGTTATATACTTCTTATAAAACACCTCAAACAAGGAATTAAACGATTCTGTTAAAGACCATTCATCAACCTCTGAATCGAAGTTAATAGAATAAGCAGCAGAATCTTGAAACACTCCATCTGCATCTGGAACTACAGTTTCATTTGTGTTAGAAGGTCTCCAGTAATCAATTAATCTATATGAGTTTAGATTTATTACATCACTAAAATTTATCGCAGTAGATATATTAGTTTCTCTTATACCATAAAATAATAAAGGTTTTATGTCTTCTGCTTTATAATTCGCTTTTGGAGGCGTTGTATCTTCTGATTCAAAATCCCCACCTGCTGCATAACCCCAGACTATCTCTGTAGACGTTCCATTTATTCTTTCGTATTTTAATTTAGAGAATGGCAATTCAACATCGTACTTTTCTCCATAAAACAAATCTAAGCTTTTATAGGTTTCTCTAAGGTTTATAGTAGAATTACCATAAATATATCCAGTTAATTCTTTATGGTTTTCCATTAGGATTGTGTCTGATTTCTCAAACTTAAAATCAATCTCAGAGAAGGGAAGTGATGTATTTATAGCACTTTTAGATACATCTATATACTTAGTTACATCAATAGTTCCTTTTGATTGATTGTTAACTGCATCCTCATAGTAGTCATCTAATGTAATAACTTTAACTACAGGAGTGGTTTCACTATATTGAGGGTCTGATTCATCATCAATATAATATGCTGTAAGATTAAACATCTTGAATAACCCACTCATAAAATCCATTATTTCTATATCTGGGAAATGATTAGATGGTCTAAATTTAGCTGTATCTGAAGCTAAAACAGCACCTGAAGTAAATCTCTCAAATATATCTGTTCCACCCACTAACGCTCCTCTTGTAAGTTTAGTTACTGCTATTTCAGTGTCAACCATAGGGTTTTCAGAAGCAAATTCTACTTTATATTTATCAATATAAGTTCTACTAGAATCATCTGGATTAACTGGTATTTTAATACCTGAATTAATAGAACCAACGCCTTCGGTAACACCTACTACTTGTGATGTTTCAGTGTTAATTAGTTTTACTCTCCATTTAATATCATCATATCCAGAGTCAGGGATAACTTCTACATAAAATACAGTGTTATTTGGTAACCCATCTCTACGCTCTTCTGCATTCCAGTTAGTTAAAACTACTTGGTTTCCATCTATAGTGTAATTGTCGTAATTATGATTACCTCCTGATGAAGTCCATGAAGAAACTTCATTAACGTATAAATAATTATCATCAACTATATTTCCTGTTATATTACCAGAATTATTACTCATCCATAAATACAGATTAGTAAAAGCTTCGTTATGGATAGAAAAGAAATCCTTTGTGCCAGAAGTATCGTTAGGTATAAAATTAATATTATATTTTTCCTGTATAGCTCTTATTATATGGTAAACTTTTATAGCAGGTTTTAAATCCTCTTCGGTAACCCCTCTTGTATTAAATTGATTTGGATTAGCTAAAGGGTCAGCAGGTCTATATAAATTACCGTCAAAATTAATAGGGTCGGTGTCTGTAAGAGAATTATTATAAAACAACCTTTTCTTAGCAGTTATAAGTGGTGCTATTATCGCAGTAGTATCGTCCTGAAACGTTTGCCCTGTTTCTAAAAGAGCCTTTATAGAACTATTAGACCAATCAAATTCAAACCCATTAAGTTTATAAACAGCATCTGTTCCGTCAACACCTTTCTTGTAATCTGATAGAGTCTCTATCTTATCATCTTTAAATAAATCTTTTAGAGATACTGTATTTCCAAAGAAAGTAATATTATATGAACTCGCTTTACTATCCTTCATATTAACACCATTCAAGAACACTTTACCTTTCTTAAACAGTAGATGATTTATAAATATTTTAGCTTCATGTCTTACCCTACCATCAAAGGCATTGCCAGTTATAGAAGTATTATAGAAGTGCCTGAAAATCTTATTATTCGTATCAGATGCAGGAAGCGTAAACGGTTGAGAGTAGTCTGTAAACACCTTAGATATATCTTTGGCATCTTGAATACTAGATTTTATTGTTACGTTCTCATCTCCAAATACATCAACTCTTTGTCCTTTTATGTATATCTGTATTTCTCTCATCTATCTAACACTCTGTATAAAGTCAGAATCTGCTTCAAATTCTAATGTGTACTCAATTAATTTGTCGTTTAATCTAGTTTTTATATCTACGTTTGAACTAGCTATAGAAACTGGTACTGCTAGATTACTGTACCCTCCACTAGGACTAAATCTATTTATATCATACATATAAACATACTCAGAAACTAAAAGCTCTTTTATAACCTCTCCATAACTCTCGTGGATGAATCCAGTGTTCATAGTAAAACGCTCCTTACCTTGATTCTCTAAGTATGAGTTTTCGTGGTCTGAAACCTTATAAGAAGCTATACTAGATATATCTAACTTAGTAGACCTATAGGATTCTCTTTGACTAGACATACTATCTGTTCTTTTAGCAAAGAACCACATATCTTGCATTACTCCAAACTTATTTATAAATGACACCTTCTGAGCATCATACTTGCAGTCATCTATACATTTTATATCTATTGACCTAGACACTCCACTAGAGTCTGTATATGTTATTCTATTAGCATCAATAGGTATCTCTTCTGTGCCTGTAGAGTCATCAGGACTTGCGGTTACAGAAAATGTTTTATCTATAGTTATTACATCATCTACAGCAGAATCTACTTTCACTTCTTGAGCAATAGTAAATTCAGAAATATTAGCAACAGGAGGATTTAAGTCTAATTGTGTTTGGTCTTGAAAGTAATCAACCCTAGCTACTCCATCTCCACTCATAGTATAAAATGGAGCTGTAATAAATGACCCACACTTATTATTTATAACAGTATTAGAAATCATTAAGTCTTTAGATAGCTCTGGGTTTATTCCTTCGGTAATATTACCATATCCTCTAAAAGCTATTCCATATTTAACTGTAGTATCACTTGTCTCTGTGCCATCTGCCTCTACATAAGTCCTTCTAACTCCTGTTCTAACCCATTTAGTTTGAATTAAGGTGCTGTAGTTACCATCAAATTCAACCGTAACATAATCCTTAATAAGTTCTGATATCTCAAATACAATTACACTTTTAGGTAAATCAGGGTTTGCTAAACGATTGGCTACCTCTGTAGATGGAACTACCTTAGTTAGAAGGTAGTTTGGGTCATCTGGGTGGTTTAATATATCTCCACTATACACCCATAATCTAAGTTCCGCTTGTTTTAATACCTTCATTATCTTATATTGTTAAATTTCGTAATATCTTCTATTTGAGAAAGTATAATTCACTCCCTCTTGAGGTGGATTAAAGCACTCTCCTAACCTACAAGTAGGACTATTAAATATGTTAGAACTAATTGCAGGAAGCTCTTGATTTAAATTACTTAAATATATATTGTTTCTATTAAATAGTTGGTCGTTACTTGAACTAGTACCTAATGTGTGCTGTACTGTCATTTGAACACCAGTTACGGTTTCTGAATTATTATGGGTTAATATTTTATTTTCACTTCCTGATTGTGATGTAGGATGAGAAGCTATAAGCATTTTATATTGAGCTGTGTGGTCTGCTTGTGTTCTTATCTCAAGTTTATTTAGACTAGACGTTAATGCTGACTCATCAACATAAACAGTTGTCATCTGACCATTATTTCCAGATGCCGAGTAATTCCAATTTGCCCATACAGGAAGATTACTAGGGTTTATTCTATTTCCAATATATGGAAGTGTGGTGGGGTCTACTATCCAGTCTGGAGTAACATCAGAACAAATTATTCTAACACCTCCATTAACCTTAGCTGAAGGTAGAGTTATATTTACGTCATTCAGTTTTATTGTTACAGCACTTGTATTTGAAGCTTGTTGTGGTGTACCTGAAACAAGTTTAGAAAGGTTAGCTATATTATATAAAGTAATAACTGTAACATAACCTGAAGTAGATGGAGGCGGTGCAACAACCTCACTAGCACAAGAAGTAATTTCAACTATAGTCCCACTAATAGGCATAGGTGCTAATATTTCTAATATAAGGTCTTCTCCATTGTTATTACCAGAATTAGTAGTATGGGTTAAAGTAGCTGATATTGGAGTTGTACCTGCTGTACCACTCAACACTTCTCCAGTCTCTTGAAGCCACTCATCTGCATACTGACTAAGCCCTTTAGTAGTATAAGCTCCTGTTGCAGTCCCTTCGTTGTATATCCTGTATTTTATAGGAACAGTAATATTACTAAAGGTAACGGTATAGTCTCCGTATTGTCTATTGGCAGTACTAATTCTAATTTTCTTAACCCCTACAGCAGCAGCATAGTTAACTGAATTTCCACAAGCTAAATCAGTAGTACCTACAACTGGCTCTGTTGGTGGTTCTGGGTCTGGTGGGATAGGTACATCTGGTTCAAACTCATCCTGTACTGTTATGTAGTAAGGACTTCTTACGTTTATTTTTCTTATATCATCTATTGCCATTACTCAAGTATAAAGTTGTTCCCTTTTTTAGCATATCCTGCTCCAATTAATATTTCTTCTATGTTTAATTCAACATCTTTAACTATTGAATCGTCTATAGCGTTTAGTTGATTCATTGCGTTCTCTATAGCTGAATTTATAAAACCTGTTGGCTTTATGCCTATACTTTGAATACTCCTAGCTATATTGTTTGCAGCACCTAGTGTTGCCTTATCTCCCATCGAGCTACTCGCTGTCCTGCCAGAATTTAAGGTTACTGGCTTAGCTCCCATCCAAGATACTATACCTCTAACTAAATCAGGCAATGTACCATCAGGAACTCCACCATCATTTACTAGCTGACCATAAGCGTTCCCCATAACATCAAAAGAGAATCCATCTGCTTCCTTATTGAACTTCTTACTCAAACTTTCTGCTAACTTGCCAGATGAATTTATAGGGGTGTTTATTGACTTGCCAGAGCTATAGCTCCTTTGTCTCTCTCTTGTAATTTCATGTTTAAGCAATTTGATTAGCTTATCAGAGAAACTAGCCATAAAGGCTTTTGTATTTGAGAATTTATTTATCATTGACAATTAGTACTTCCATCTGCGTTAATAAGTCCCATATCACTATTTGGCATATTTATCGATAAGTCCATAGACCAACCAGTCAACAAGTTCTCAAACCTATCTTCAAATAAACTGGCACTTGCAGGACTATCTATTTCTACATTTGCATCATACAGCCCACCTCTTCTAAGGGAGCTTTGTAATCCATTAACCACTGTAAGCATCGTATTCAAAATATCTTGTTTGTTGTCTAGTCCTAGATGAGGTTTTGCTAATGCTAATTTATCTTCTTTAGATTCATCAACAATATCCATCGCCATAACAGTTATATTAAAAGTAACTATATGCTCATCGAATGTTACTGACCCTACGTTTATATGGGCAAGAGGAAATATAGTTTGCTTTGTTAAATCAACATCCATAACATCACCAATAGTAACTGTATTGATAGACTGGTTGCCATTTAAGTAGTTGTAGATGTAGTCGATTAAATCGTAGTATGTTTTCATTTGTAACTATTTTTTATCATTTGTTGTTCTATCTGATTCTTTTCTTGTTCAAATACTAAATATGTTAAACACTTATGGAGTTCCAACTCTGTAACCCTGTTAAATTTGAGTATGTCTCCTTTAGCGAGTCCATAAATTGATTGATACCAACCCCATTTCTTTCCAAATGTTTGCGAAGCTCCGAGTTCTCCTCTTTCATCAGTACTGCCTCCGTATATCTCAGGGTAGCTTTCGATAACTGAATCCCTAAACGATAAAAAAAAACCATAGCACTCATTGCTGCACTAAGTGGCATATCCTTCATTATCTGTTCTATCTCTTCATTTGGACTATATGGTGCTATAGTGTAGGCATCCCCTTTCTTAAAGTTAACAGGTCTATACAGAACCGCCATTGCCTTATGCATAGTTTGCCAATCCGTAATAGCATCCTCAATATCCACATACTCTCCAAGAGATATACTATCTAGTTTTGGTATAAAACCAAACTCAACACCTCCTAGCTTAAAATGCTTCACCAAGTCACCCTCCTGCTCAAAAGCCTTTCTAAGCACTTCTAAGACCTTTTCTACCTCCATAATAGGTATAGAGTCCACTTCATCCATAGAAACTCCACAGAACAGCTCTATGAGCTTCTTATTGGCATATTGGACATCATCTATTTCGCCTAATTTTAAATAAGCTTGATATTGCCATAGCTTCATATCATCTAAAGAAGTGGGTACGGAAAGAGTTATTTCTGCCATATAAAAGTAATTGTTTTCTAGTTAATTGTACCTTATGTCGTAGTGGCACATAAAATGAATAGTTCTATATAGTTACTGTATATAGTTCTATAATTAGATAGTTCTATATAGTTTTCTAAATAGTAATACTACTATTAATAGTACTAATATAAATAATCTATTTTATTTATTGTGCCATAGTGACACTTGGACAAATCAGCTTTTTGTATTGTAATCATAGAAGTGGCAATACAATTCGTATATCTTAGTGCCTACATCGTCTTTTGCATATACCTCTTCAGATATAGTCTTTGTGCCATTATTCATAATTGTGACTTTGCATTCCTTACTACCCCATCGACTGGCACTTGGAAATATCTTTATTCCTTTACCTATACACCAACCCATAGCTTCTAGTTGGTCTTTCCTGAAATAGTTCTTGATTTTATGCTTCTTCATCTATAACAAAGATAATAAAGGTGCTTGTAACATTTGGCACTTGGAAACTGTCTCCTGTTTAGAGAGTAGGTTAATATACCTGAGTGAGTTCTCCTTCGGCAGAGTACCTCAAATAAGCTCATTTAAGAGCGTTTCTCGACTTCAGTGGTATCTATACACTAGAATTGAATTAAAGTGGCTTAGAATTGACGTTAGATAGCTTAAAAGCGATACGGAGCTACCAATTCAACCCTTTTTTAATCCTAACCAATTGAAACACAATAAAAACAATAAAATAAGAGCATAAAAAAAGCACCTTTTTAAGGGTGCTAATTTTAATTAATTGCTATTTAAGTTTATTTAATCATCAAGTAAATTTATTATTTTATCATATGTATTTTTTGCGTCTTTATTGCTTTGTTCAGTTAACATTGAGCAAATCAATATAGATATAATTTGTTTGCGTTTATATTCCTCTAATGTGAATAGAAATTTGCAAGTATCTATTATTATTTTTTCGTTGTTCATTGTTTTAAATTTTATTATGTTAATTGTTCAGGCTCGCAATGCTCGAGGCACTGACTACAGATGTCGCTTTCAAGGTGCAGCAAATCCGCACCGCAACAGTTTGATACTATCTCTTTAAATTCATTCATAATTATTAGTTTTAAAATTCCAAATATATTTCTTTTTCTGTTGACATATTGAAAGCAATCATGTCTCTAGCCTCTTTAATCGTGTAACCTTGCCCGATATAATAATTAATTATTGAATTTTCTACTTTTTGCCAGTCCCAATGCTTGAAACGGTTTTGTATAAATAAACTTAGAAACTCACGCCGTTTGTATTCGTTTGTACTGTTGTAAATTGTTTTACTGTATAAATAAATCAATTCCTTTCTTTGGCTTAATGTGTAATATTTTTTTTCCATATTATCTAAGATTAAATTTAATTCCTATTTGTATTAATTCGTTTTCTATTTGTTCACGTCTTGCCACCCGCTCGGGTTCGTGCCAACTTTCAAGTTCTTTTTTATGGTTGTTAAGCCACTCGTTAACCTCTTTATTTTGTTTCTGTTGTTGTTCAAATATTCTTTGCCTTTTGGCTTTCTCTAAATTGTGTTTAAATTGTTTTTGTTTCATTGTTTGTATGTTTTAATTTTTAAATCATTCGCTTTCATTCTGAATAGATAACTCTCAAACGTTATTCTTTTGCATTGTCTTAATCTTATTAAATGCAAAGGGTTGTTAATTTCTTGTATCATAGCTTTAAAAGGTTTTGTTCGATAATTTCCAAATTCATTTCGATGTATTCAGATTTTGACCAATCGGTTTCGCTATTTTCTACAAATGGCACTTCTTCGATAGTTTGATTAAATTTTTGAGCGTATCGGATACACTTAATACTTTCTTGTATCTGTTCCCCCGCTTCTCCCAGTTTTATTGCTTGTATTATTGTCATGTCATTTATTTTTTATAGTTATAAAATCATTATTTCCCATTTGCCATGAATCAGAAAACAAAATCGTTTCCCCTTTTAACTCAGCTTTGCCAATTAAGTTTATACCTTTATTTTGTAGGTATTGGATAGCTTGTTTAGTACCATTTCCAATGGCATAATCAAAAGGCATTGTAAAAGTATCGACTCTTTCGAATCTTTCCTCTATTATCTTAATTCGTGAGCCTTTGTAATTGGTCGGAGGTAAGTATTTAACCCTTATGGCTCTCATATTGTCAACTGTTTCCATAATCTAGCTTTTTAAGTTGTTTTTAATTGTGTTGATTGTTTCTTTAAAGTCTTTTAATATTGTTTCTTCAAAGTCTTTTATCATTGTTTCTAAATGATAACATAAAAAAACAAAAGTTGATGCGATAAATAAGTAATAAACGTAATCCATAGTTTGTAATTTTTGTTTGTTAGTTTTCAATAAAATCAATTTCTTTAATACCTAATTTTTCTAGTTTCTTAATAACGGGGTTTAATGTTTTTGATATATGAACACATGAACCGTTAAAAAATATAGCCCAATTACCTTTATTAAATTGAACGTGACCGAAACTACTTTCATTTTCAAATAAAAATAGTTCTTTTTCTTTTATGCTTTTAATTAAGTCTTTCATAGTTTGTTAATTTTTGTTTGTTGGTTCAAATGTACAAATCCAAAAAGCAAAAAAAAGCATTTTATCAATTTTAACAAAACTTTAACATTTCAACCGTTCAATGATACAAAGGTAAAAAAAACGTAAAAAGGCAAAAAATAAACTCAGAATATAGGCAAAAGAAAAACCCCTATTGAATTCACAAAGGGGTATTGAATTTAAAGGGGTATTGAATTGAAACCCCTATTGAATTGAAATCCTACATTTTTTATTTTGGTAGTGTTCTCCTATTTTATTTAGGTAAGGTAGTATCGGTTCAGTTCCATACTCAAAGGTCTTCCATTCTCCATTTAAATACCTTCTAGTGATGAAACATTCCTTTAGTGGTATATTAGTATTCTGGTCTTTATATTCGTGTTCTACCTTTAGCACAATACCCCCATCTCCCCATCTATCAACTATTCTAGTAAGTAGTAACTGTTGTCCTATAGGTATCTTATTGTACCTGCGTTTAACCTCTCCAAGTATTAGGATTTGGTTATCAAACTCAAAAACAAAGTCTACATCAGATGGATGGATTTTACCATTCTTAACTCCTGTGAAATCTATTCCCTGATTTACTAAATTACTATTTCGTATTAA
>Ga0206682_10001958_pt1 | contig 19389 bp, 21 predicted proteins | sample M240m12015metaG_FD_155444 | JGI IMG/M metagenome (GOLD analysis project Ga0206682, IMG submission 155444) | Ammonia-oxidizing marine archaeal communities from Monterey Bay, California, United States - M2 40m 12015 | ecosystem: Environmental > Aquatic > Marine > Intertidal zone | place: USA...
AATTGAAAAGGAGTAATATAATGAGTAATATAAAATATGATGTAAATGAAGCGTTTAGTAAGTTATTGGAAACGCCGATAAATGACGAAGGAAGATGTTATTTTGTTGATGGCGATGAAATGTACGAAATTTTAGATATGAATGGTACTTATAGACCAGTATTTGAAATTGTTGTAAGTAATATTAATAAGCCGAACTGGTTTTTGAAAAGGGTTAATTTAAACGATAAAATGATTAGCGCCTTAAAGGATAGTAAAAAATTAAATAAAGAGTGGTGGAATAATAAGAAAACTTTTAAAAATATTGATGATACAATTAATTTAGCGCCGCTAAATTAAATTTCGTAGCGCCCCGTAATATGTAAAGTATTATGGGGTGTTTATTGTTTAAAAAAGGTTGACAAGTAAGACATCTTGTCGTATAATAGTAGTATATTAAATAAAAGGAGTAAGAGTTATGAAAACAATCAAAGCAAACAATGTAGAGTTTAATGTTATTAAAAGTGATGATATGTATTTCTTTGAAGCAGCTACACCACTTCACCACGCAACTTGGAAAAAGTGTGTGCGTGAGCTTGATCTAGAGGTAAAAACAGGTGATTGGACACGCGGTGGATTTGGCACATATGATATGGATAAAGTTGAAAGGCTATTATATAAAGAGTATTTAAAAACATTATCTATAGAAGAATTAATTGCAAATATTACAGATACAACCCTTAATAAGGAGACAGCGTAATGAGTAAATATGATGAAATAAGTGATTTAATTAATCAATGCCTAAAAATGGGTAATCAAAAGTATGGATATAACACCCAAATGAATGACAATTTTAGAGGTGATTTAGAACAGCTAGAACGGGCGTATAGCAAAAACCTTACTGAGTGGAAAGCAAAACTATTAAATGTATTAGAGGAGACAGCGTAATGATACAATGGAAAGACATATATTTGATTGATAAAGTCGATCGCCCTGAAGCATTATTGGATATTATATATTTTCAAGAGATGCGTGACAAAGAAGCAAGAATTAAAGAAATATGGGCACACAGTGAATTTAACACTTTAAATGACCCGCACGGTGTATGGGACGAATTAATAAGCTGGTATGCACAAACACCAAAAGATAAAAAGTTAATTGATAAAGTATTTAAAGGCAAACCAAGAATATGCTATCGTGGTGGACACAGTGGCGGACGCAGCTGGACTTTAAGTAAAGAAAAAGCTGAATGGTTCGCAAATAGATTTAAAGGCGTTATGGATGATTGGGATCACTCATTGCAAGAAAGAGAAATACACCCAAACAATGTTGCTTGGATTGATAACAGTCGTAGAGAACAAGAAGTAGTATTAATAGAAACAGAATAAATAGTTGACAACACGGTACTATAGTGTTATAATAGTATTTGTATGTTGAGTACATCAGTATAACGAGTGTTATACAGTATAACGAGTGTTATACTTGATAAGCCCTGCAGTCACTCCTATTACAATTGGACTGTGGGGCTTTTCTATGATAAATACATTATCCAAAATAAAAAGATGATAAATAACAATGTAATTAACTCTGCTCAGTTAATGGCGAGAAGCATATGTCCAGTGGTGACAGATTAAACTAAACTCATAAGAGGAAAACAGATGAAAACATCAAAACAATTAAGTTCGGTGCACCCAGGTTATGCCGAATACGCTTATAGATGGGACTATTATATGCGTTCGTATATGGGAGCCGAGGAGTACAGAGATGGTGCATATTTGCGTAAATATATTGCAGAAGATCAAGCACCAGGAAATCAGTATCAACAAAGATTAGTAGACACAGCATTACAAAACCATACTCGTCAAGTAGTTGATGCGTATAGAAGCTTTCTATTTAGAAACCCACCAAGAAGAACAATGGCTACATTAGCGGATAACCCATTCGCAATGCAGTTCCTACATAATGCAGATTTAGACTATACAACATTAAATGACTTTATGCGTGAAGTTAATGATATGGTAACAATTTATGGTGGCGCTTGGATAGGAATGGATAGACCAGCATATCAAGTAGAAACAGTTGCACAGGAAATAGCAGAAGATATAAGATCATACGCAACACTGTTTAGCCCAACAAATGTAAGAGATTGGAGCTTTAGCAAAAAGACAAACGGACAAAGAGTACTTGATTATGTTAAAGTAATTGACGAATCGTACGAGGACTATGATGTAGTAAGATGCTGGCACCCAGATATGATAGAGGTGTATACAGTACAAAAAAATGATGAAGCTGATTATACATTAAGAGAAACAGGAATCCACGAACTAAACAATGTGCGTGATAGTATCTCTATTGAGTATGGTAAAATACTTAACTATACAGAATATGAAAACAAACTAGGTTATGTTCCGTTCGTATTTGTACAAACGGATAAGAGCTTCCACAAAGGTGTGGGTACAAGTGCAGTAGGTGATATATGTGATCTCCAACGAGAAATATATAACTTGACATCGGAATTGTACGCCACTATAAGACTATCAAGTCACCCTAGTATTGTGGCCGAACCTGCTGCAGAAATTAACGGTGGAGCTGGAGCTATTATAACAATTCCAGAGGACACCGCAAATGTACCATTCTTATTGCAACCAACTGGTGCAAGTGTTGATGGTATATTAAAAAGCATAGAACAAAAAGTTGATGCAATTGATGAGTTAAGTCACTTAACTGCGATTAAGGCCAAAAAAGGTCCGCAAAGTGGTATTAGCTTGCAAGTTGAAAAAGAAATGTTAAATGCTAAACTGGCTGACACAGCTGGTGTATTGGAAGCAGCAGAAAAGAAAATATGGATGATGTGGTTCGATTTACAAGGAATGGAAGCACCAAACGAATTTGTGGTAGAGTATGAAAAGGCGTTCGATTTAAGAGATCGGCATCAGGAACTTGCTCTATATACAGCGGCGGCAGCGGCTGTGCCACACGATAGCTTCAAACACTATATGCACGATGAAATTGCAAGATTAATGATCACTGATGAAAGTGATTTACAAGTAGTGTTGGATGAAATCGCAAAAGATCACGCTAATATGGATGTCGTAGTACCAAGTACAGACGAATCATAAATAGCAGTGTAAAACGGATTTAGGTACAGAGTACCCCCAAAGATAAATCCTAAAATAAAACCTTGTACAGGGAGGATCGTAATATGGACGACGAAAAACAAATCATAGAAAACACTGAAGCTGCAACAACTGGTGATGCAGAAACTCAGGAAGTAACAAATAACCAGGCTGAGAAACTCTTTAAACAAGAGGATGTGGATCGTATTATCGCAAATAGACTTAAACAAGTCGAGCGTAAATATGAAAATGTCAACTTGGAGGAGTATCAAAATTTGAAATCGGAAGCTGAGCAGGCTAAAGAAAGTCAAATGATGAAAAAAGAGCAATTTGAAGAATTATTGCATAAACAGAAAAATGAAGCTGATCAAAAGTTAGCTGATATGCAAAAGCAATTGGAAAAAGTGCATGTGGATGGAGCCTTATTAAGTGCAGCATCAAAACACAAAGCAGTTAACCCAGAGCATGTTGCAGGACTGTTAAAAGCACAAGTTCGTTATAACAACGGAGTTGTAGAGGTAATAGACTCAAATGGCGAATTGCGTTATAATACAAATACAGCTGAACCAGTAACACTGGATGAAGCAGTAAGTGAATTTATGACACAGAACGCATATTTCAAAGCGGCGCAACCAGCAGGAAGCGGTGCAAGTGGAAATGCAAAACATACAACTTCAAGAGAAGTTAAATTATCGGATCTCGATATGACCAACCCTGAGCATAGAGCCTTATACGCTCAAAAGCACAAGGTAGGAAATGCGAGAAAGTTCAGTACGAAATAATATCGTACTCTTTAACAGGAGACCAATAAAATGGCAAACGAACTAGACACAGGTAACTCAGCCGGCGAATTATTTGAAAATATAACTCAAGCAGCTCAGTTTACTATGAATGAAAATGCGTTATTAAGAAATTTAGTAACAGTATATGACATGCAAGGCACACCAGGCTTAACAGCAAGTGTTCCTGTATGGCCAAGAGTAACAGGACTATCGGCTTTAGGTGCCGGAGTAGACCTTGACAACACAGACATCGCTGCAACAGCAGTTGATATCACAGCAGCAGAATATGGTGCAATGACAACTATCCAAGATATCGTTATTGAATCATCTCCTATCGCAGTAGCACAAGACGCCGGTTCAGTACTTGGCGGCGGTGTTGCACAAGCAATGGACGAAGTTATTGTAGACTTGTTCACATCAGCTTCAACTGATGTAGGACCAGGTGCAGGCGCAGAGCTAACTATGGATCACATCCTAAAAGCAGCTGCAACACTTCGCAAAAACAGTGTGCCAATGCAAGGACTAGTAGCAGTACTATCTCCTTCAGCAGCATACAACTTAAAGAAAACATTAGTTAACGCTGGTGGATCTTTATCAAATAACGATCTTGCAAATGCAGCAGCTCGTGATTATTACCTAGGTACAATATCTGGCATTTCTATGTACGAAAGTGCAAGTATTGATGTTGATGGTTCAGACGATGCAATTTCGGCTGTTTTCCATCCAGCAGCTATCGGTATGGTAATGAAGCGTGATTTAAGAATCGCAACACAAAGGGACGAATCAATTCGTGGGTTCGAAATAATTTCGAGTGCCGCCTTTGGAGCAGCAATTCTAGATCAAGCGAAGATTGTGAAGATGACTTCAGACTCAGCAATTTAATTGTAATAAAGGGGATAGGATATGGCATTCGCAACAAACACACAACTTCTGGAAGTAGTACCAACAATAACTAGTCACGGTATAACGGACTTTACAGATCAGTTAACTGAAGCTGAAAAAGATGTTAAAAGATGGTTAGAGGTTAAGTGGTACAATAAAACAACCAGAGGTAAGACTTTTGATGCAACACTATTGACCGAGGCACAGTGGACTAGAGCCACTATATTTCGTGCATTAAGTACTCATATCCTTCCTTCCCTATCACCTTTCGCAGTCGGTGGGGACACTTTTAGAGAAATGATAACTTTCTATAAAGCAAGATTTAACGAGGAAATGGACATGGAAATGTCCCAAGGCGTTGAATATGATGCTGATAATGATAGTGTTATAACTAAAGGCGAGATACATAGACAGCGTGCAGATAGGATTTACAGATAATGAGCATTCGTGAAAACATCACAGCACATATAGTTGCACAAGTAGGAGCAATAACCGAGGTCAAAACAGTGACTCGAGAACCCAAAGCGTTAACAGAATTGGCTGCCACATCGTACCCACATGTATTAGTGGAAACGGCCAACGAACGCAGAGAAAACTCAAGTTATGGTAATGAAATCCGCCGTAAGGCTATAATGGATGTCATACTTAATGTAGTAGTGTACAGTAACAACAGAGATCAAAGTCGTAATGAAATTATGGAATTGATTGAAGAGAAACTTGCATTAGATACAACATTAGGTGGTAACGCTATTGATAGCGGAACAAGTGAAATCGTTATTAGAGAAATCGGTGAAACAGCTCCATACGGACAAGCAGCTATAATTTATACAGTTGAATATTATTACACCCGTGGTAGTGTTTAACAACTATTGCTCTATGCAATAGTTAAAATAGCTTAACTAGGAGAGACTATAATGGAAACATTAGGATTAAACGGCGTAGTAAGATTAGCTGATACAGGTACAACTTTATCTGCATCACATAATATGCTACATGTCACATCTTTCTCAATTGAAGAAACATCAGAAACTATTGACACAACATCAATGGGTGATGCTTCAAGAGAAATATTGGCAACCTTTAGAGCCTTTACAGGCACAATCGATGGTTATTGGGACAAAGACGACCCAGCATTAGGACACGATGCTTCACCGGCTGCACCAGTTGTGCAAGCAGGCGATAAGATCGATTTCGAATTGCACCCATCTGGTGTAGGAACTGGAAACAGTATCTATGAAGGTTCTGCAATCGTTACAAGTATTTCTAGATCACAATCTTTTGACGGAGTAACTGAATACTCAATTACTTTTGAAGGAACTGGCGATCTTGGATATAATGTAGGTTCATAAGGACTAAAATTATGGTACGCTCAAGTAAATCTAAAGTTATTATTAATGACATAGAAAAAACACTTGGGCGTGCCACTATTGATGTAATAAAAGAGATAAATACAATTGCAAAAGACACGACCCCTGTTAATACAGGATACGCCAAAAGTAGATGGCGTACTGTGGGAAGATATAAGTTAGGAGATACAATGAATGTTATCAAAAACGATGCCACATATATAGGAATGCTTGATGGAGTAAAGGGTAAACCAACTTCCAGCCAAGAACCTGCAGGTATTATTAACCCTAGACTTAACAACAACATAAGAAGCATAACAAACAGACGGAGAAAATTATGACGGATAAAAAAGTAGAAGCAAGAAAACAAGCTAAAGCAAGAGCAATTAACTTGGCAACAGCACATTATGAAACAATGTTAGCTGGTGCAATGCGTGGTCCAATTAGTGTTCCAGAATGGGACTTGGACATTTATTATAAAACAACAAGTACAATGGCTCAAGAAGCTCGTGTTATTGAGTTAACACAAGAAGGTAAAACAACAGAAGCGTTAGTTGTACAGATGATAATGAAATCGCTTGACGAGGACGGAGATCATTTGTTCGATATGGGCGATAAGTTAAAATTAATGAATGGGGTAGATCCAAAAGTCATTCTGCGTGTAGTAACAAGTATGAATGAAGATGTTAAACTAGAGGAAGCCAAGTCGGGAAACTAAATGACCTCCCTGACATTCGGTTTCTTTATACATTAGCACAGGATCTCAGTAAGAGTGTTGAAGAGATATTACAGTTATCAACATTTGAGCTAAAAGGCTGGATTGATTTCTATATCTGGAAAAATAAAACAGAAAAAGAAGCAATGGAGGCAGCCAAAAGAAAAAGTAAAGGGAGGCGGTAATGGCTTCAACATATGAATTAATAGTAAAGGCGGTTGATAAAACAAGTACTCCGGTAAATCGGATGAGTAAAAGTGTCGGTCGCCTTGACAAACAAGCAAAAAAGGCCAACAGCAGTTTAAAATTAGTAGGATCAGCATTAGCAGCCATTGGAGTAGGACAACTTGCAAGATCAATTGTCGGAATTACTGCTAAATTTGAAGACTTTCAAGATACATTAAACAGTGTAACAGGCAGTGCAAAAAAAGGTGCAGAAGCATTTGCATTTATCAAAAAGTTCTCCACTAAAACACAGTTCGGTGTCGAGGACTTAACACAAACATATATTAAATTAGCAGGAGCGGGCATCGAGCCAACACAAAAGCTCTTAACAACATTTACAGACACAGCAGCAATAACCACAGACCAAGTAGGAAGTTTACAAGCCATAACAGACTTGTTCTCTCGTAGTGTTAGTGGTGGTTTAGGTTTAGAAGATCTAAATAGATTAGCTGACAGAGGTGTACCAGTGTTCCGTATGCTAGAGGAACAACTTGGATTAACAAGATTAGAATTAAGTGAATTTGGAAAAAGCGCCGAGGGTGCAGCCAAAATAAGACAAGCATTAATAACAGCAATTGACACAGAGTTCGGTGGTGCAACAGCTGGTAAGATGGATAACTTGTCAACCGCAATGAGTAACTTTAAAATTGCAGTCACAAACAGTGCAGATGCAATTGGCAGTGAATTTAGACCACAATTAACTGGTGCTATCACAGAAGCAACAGCGTTTATTGAAGCAAACGAAGATGTATTAAAATTAATGGGTGGTAAGTTGGGTGATGCTATTATAGCCACAGCCAACGGAATGAAATTATTAGGACAAAATTTAGATTTAGTAAGAAATGCAGCATTAACGCTTATCGGTGTACGATTAGCTGGATCTTTAGCAACTATCGTAACAAGAATGGCTAGTGCCATTAAAAGGAGTCAGGGTTTAGTAGGAATATTTAAAACTATGGGTAAAACTTTAGGTGGATTATTAACACGATTACCTTTAGTGGGCAGTGCATTAAGTACAGTAGGAATAGCAGCAACAAGACTAGGACCAGCATTATTAGGACCGTGGGGTTTAGCTTTAGCAGCCGCAACAGGATTCGTTGTGGGTGGATTGCATTATGTACAAGATAGTTTAGAAGAAACAGGATTAACAGGCGTAAGTATGGGCGAGATACTTGGCGCAAATTGGGAAATGTTAAAAGGATGGGCAGTTGATACATCAAATAGTATTGGCGAAAGTTTTAATAACACTTGGAAACAAGTCAAAGATACATATGCTGAAACAGGAAAAGTATTTGGAATTCCGTTCCAAAAGATAGGTGAGTTAGCAGTAACAACTGGAAACTTTATATTAAACACATTTGTTGCAGCATTTGAATCAATTGTAGCAATAGCTAAAAATTTACCAGGCTTCTTTAGAGCCAGCTTTAACGCAATTATGAGTATTGCAAAAGGATTGGGTGATGCTATTGTACAAAAAATGAGTAATGTATTTGAAGCATTAAAATTATTAGCCAAAGGTGAATTTAAGGCAGCATTCGCGTTAGCTGGTGAAGAGGTAGGATACAGCTTTACAGATGCAGTAGCAACAGAATTTAACAAGCTTCCAAGTTTAGTTAGTGGTGTTGATTATGATGCAATTTATGGTACAGATAGATTAAAACAAGTAGGTGAGTTATTATCAAGTAATTGGGAAACTGCTAAAACAGCCTTAAGAGACTATATTGGAAATGCAGCTGAACCGTATATAGCAGCTCTCTCAGAACAAATAAGATTGGAAAGAGCAAAACAAGAATTATTAGAAGCAAATACAAAACTATCAACAGCAACAGATCAAACCAATAGTCCAGGACACCCAGCCAATGCAGTCTTTCCTGGAGGTGGTACTGGTACAACTAGCGATGATAAACCGGAAGCAGAATTAACTTTCCAACAAGAATTAATAAAACAGTATCAAGCAAAATTACAATCTATTAAAGATCTTGAAGAAGCTTTAAGCAATGTTAGTGTTATAGCAGCTGAAAGTGGAATGCAAGAGTCACTGTTAACAGAACAATTGCAAGCAAGACTGGAAGCTGAAAAGAAAGCATTAGGATTAATTAAAGAAAAAGCTGAAGTAGAATTAACATATCAACAGCAATTAGTTGAAAGTTATAAAAAGAATCACGAAGAACTAGATAAAATAAAAGCCGCATTAGCAAATGTTAGTGTATTGGCAAGACAAGCTGGTGTAAGTGAAGAGTTCTTAACTGAAAAATTAAAAGAACAAGAAGAACAATTTGAAAAAAACTTGGGTCTATATCAAGAAAAAGCATTAACAACAAGTGATATTATCCAAAATGGTTTTGAAGATATGAGTAACAGTATTGGCGGTGAATTAGCAAGAGCAATAAGAACAGGTGAAAATATGTTCGATGCTTTAGGTAATGCATTTAAGAGAACACTGGATAATATATTACAACAAATATTAACAAGTCAAATTAATAGTCTATTGGGACAATTGTTTAACATAGGACCAAGTGCAGGTGGCGGTGGAGGCGGTGGCCTCGGCAGCCTTATAACAGGACTGTTCGGAACTCCAACAGTGGGTGCACCGATGGGTGGATTCAATCCATTTGGGTTCTTAACAAGAGCAGCTGGTGGACCAGTATCAAGTTCAAGAAGTTACCTAGTAGGAGAACGAGGACCCGAACTCTTCAATCCAACTAGTTCAGGATCTATCACTAGTACAGACGAGGTAAATAATGGTAATGGAACAGTAGTGTTCCAGCTAAATGCAGTGGATACGCAAACAGGAGTTGAGTTCTTACTTAAGAACAAACCACAAATAATTAATATGGTCTCGCAAGGATTTAACCAACGCGGTAGACAAGGGATAACAAGTTAAGGAGTAAAATATGGCAACATTAAAAGACATATGGAATTACCCAAATAATTCGGCAAGTGGTTATGCAAATGACCCAAACAACTGGAGCGGTGACAACAGCTATGGTTTAGATAAAAGAATTGAAGATTTAAGAACTGGTACATATAAAGCGTGGCCAAATATAAACCCAAGTACTGATTTAACTTTAAATGGAGTACAAATAGACACTGACGATATATCTGGGAGACTTGCAGAATATAACGATTATGTTGATTCGTTTAGTGATGATACAAACTTAACTTTTAAACAAATATACAATCACGAATTAGTTGAAATGAGTTCTTTCGTAAATGGTGCAAAAGTAACAGGTGTCGTAACAGAAATTGATACTGTCAGTGGATTACCAGCAGTCAAAATGACAACAGCTAGTTTAACTCCACATAATTTAACATCTGGTGATGCAATTAGTGGATTTGCTTTTAGTAATGATATTGCAGATGATAGTTATTATGAAAGTATGAATTATGACAAACATTATGTAAGAGTAATTGATGCAGATAATGTGTATTTGTACGAGGATAGTGCATTAACAACACCAGCATATTTCGGTACAAGTGAAGGAACAGCAAGAGCAGAGCACATTCCAACAATGTATAGTATATTCCCACACAATGATGGAACATACAACGGTGCATTAATAGCCTTTCCAAACGAAGGATTTCCTGGAACATTAGAAGCTGTACCTGGAGCAAACCCGGCGGCGTACGCTGTAACAGAACAAACAAGTCTTACAGATCAAATTTCAAATGGTACAAAATTTATAGTAACTGCTCAACATACTGGAGCAGGTACAGCAGCAAACCCACACCCTGGCGGAACATTCGGCAGTGCAACAGCTGGTGATGAAGTATATCTAAAGTATTTTAGAAAAAATGTATATGAAATGTATACAGATAGTGCAATGACAGTACCGTATACAGTAGCATCAAACCCGTACTCATATGTTTACGATAGTGGAACTCAAACAATCACTGCATCAACAACATATCAAACTGTAATGGGATCTATAAGTGACACAGGTTTACAAAACTTTATTAAATCACACGCTATGTTGTTTCAACACGATAATTTACCAACCAGTGGCATCCCGCTATATCAAGGATTATGTAGAGTTCAATTAGTAACAGGTACAAGCACAAGTACAACAAAAACAATTCCTAGTAATTTAGATGAAAGTGAATATTTTCACTATAGCTTTAACAGTGTACACAATTCATTTGTAGTATACGAGGATCTATATAATGACCCAAACAGTACAAGTATCTGGCCAACTGGAGTATATGGTGATTATTATCACGGCCAGTATACAGATAACTTTCTTACACCGCCGTCAGATGGTGAACCAAAAGGACTTGAAATTGATACAGTAACTTCGGGTGCATACAGATATAAAGTTGAATTTTGTAGTATGTTCGAGGTATCACCTCATGATGATGAAACAACAACTGGTGGATTATGGAGAGATGATGTATCACAAACAATAGTTGTAGGGTCACAAGGTACAAGTGGAAGCAGTACTTTAACAAACCCAATGATTGGAAAATACGATGTATTTTTTGACCATACAGGTGTAACAAGCACAAGCAGTACTTGGCCAAGTGTAACTGATTTAACTGCGGGCATAACAAATCGCTCAACAATGTTCTTACCAGGAAACCAAGTATACAGTTATCAAAACAGTAGCAATGTAAAAACATATGCAGCTGGCAGTATTGATTTCACTCAACGATGGAGACCCAAGTATTCTGTAGGACCAGCAGTTGAGCAATCAGTAACTTGGATTACAAACCCAGATGTTGTTCCAAATGTAAACAGCAGTGGATATCTTGATAATACATATACAATAAACAACCCTGGAGCAATAACTTTAGGAAATTATTATAATAATAATACAAGCGATGGATCAATGTCAGCCGCTTCCTGGATCATCAACATTAACTCTGGACCATATGATCCAAGTGGAACCACTTTTCCAAATTATAATTGGAATTGGGGTGTAAGTAAATTCCAACAAAGAGCAGATGAATATGTAGCACCAACACCTTATTGGGAGGACTATTTTGATACAGATAGCGAATGGGATGATAACGGTTTTGACGGTTCAGGAAATAAACTATGGCCCAAGCATATAACACCAAGTAGTATTAAAGTAATACAAGCAACACCAAGTAGTGTAACAACAAGTCAAAGCGGCGTTAAGTATGTGCGTACAACTGGAATTGTAAGACATCAGATAGAAGTTGAATATCCACCGATGACAGAAACGGCTTTTAGAGAATTTGAAGCAACAGTAGCCGCAGCAAGAGGACAAGCAACACCTTTCTATTTTGATTTCAAAGGTTATGGTAACAATAGCGATCAAACAATTGCATTTAATAGAACAGATGCTAATAATACATATAATACTGTTGCAATAAGATATCCAGTAACAAAGGGTGATAACTATTTAACAATTGAAGGATTTGAAGCATATGCAACTGACGCCATATTAAAAGGTGAATATATAATTATTGGCGGTGCGAAAGATGGTAATTTAATACAAGCAACAAGTGGTGATGACGCAAATGTGTTCGGTGAAGTTAAATTTAGAACGAATCAAGCTGCGAGATACAATTATGCAGTCGGTGGTTCGTTGTATAAAAACCCACAACATGTAATTGTAACACTAGCAGAAGATACTTTAGAGTATAGTATAGGAACTGATCAATTGTATAGATTTAGTGTAAGATTTGATTGGGATCAATGGAAATAAAATATGGCAGATAGATTAAGTTCAGCATTAATAAGTGCAGTTGAAAACAAAGTAATACAGTGTTATGAAAGTGTATATATGGATATTGACGATGGAGTATATATAACAAATGCACCATTTGATTTAACTATTGACGGTAATAATTATTTAAGTGTAGGACAGTTCCTGGGCTTTAGTAGTATACAAGAAGAAAAGATATTTACAACAAGTGAAGTAACAATTAGCTTGAGTGGAATGCCAAGTCACGAACTAGGAACCAGCTTTATTAGTGATTTATTGCAGTACGATTATGTTGATAAAGAAGTTAAAATATATCGTAGCTTTTTAGATAATAATAGTTATATAGACAGCTTTTTAATGTTCAAAGGCAGATTGGATAGTCCAGTTATACAGGATAACCCAACCGAATCAACAACAATAGCAGCAACTTGTAGCAGTCATTGGGTTGATTATGAGCGAACAAATGGATTAATAACAAACGACGATAGACAACAAGATTTATATAGTGGCGACTTGGGATTTGAGTACGCTAAAGAAACTATTAAAGATATTAAATGGAAAACAGGATAAGGAGTATATTATGAAAATGCAAGAAAAGATGATATTAGCAACATATATCGCAAACAAAAACGGAGCTGAATATGAATGGGGTGTTAACGATTGTAACACTTTCGTATTTGAGTTCCACGATCAAGCATACGGTACAAATTTAATGAGTATGTGTAAGTACAGAGATAAGCGAGCTGCAATGAAGTTTAGCAAAGGTTATTTAACATTAAATCAATGGATGCATATCCACAATTATAAAGCTAAACCAAAGAGTGGTAAAAACAAAGCGTGGGCCGAGGGCGATATAGCAGTACAGACTATTAAGCCGTGGTACAACAGTGCGTTTGTTTATCATAATGGTGCGTTTTGGGCTATGACAGAAGGAAAAGGTCTTAACAACTATACAGCTAAAGCAGTTGAAAGTGTTATGACAAGTGCGTGGCGCAAAGATGATGGTAAAGACGAAACATACGAAACGCCAGCGGAATCAGAAGCAGCTTTAGAGTCAGAAGAAAGTGATTGGATCGAAGACAACACTTGCAAGGATTGTGAAGAATTTCCTTGCGAATGTGATAGACCAGAGGAGTAATTAAATGGGCGCGGCTTTAGGCAGTATTGTAGGAATTGCAGCGGCAGTGTTCGCTCCATATGCCGCAGCGGCTTTAAGCTTAACAGGCATAGGTGCAACACTATTTGGCATCGGCCTGCAAATGGCAGTCGGCAGCATCTTTAACAAAAAAGCCAAAAAAGGTGGTGGTGGTGGAGTTGCTGATGCAGGACTATTAGTTAACAAAACAAGTAATGTTGCAGCCTTACCAGTTATATATGGCGATAGCAGTGATACATATCCTGGTCGACGATTGGGTGGTACAAGAGTATATATGCAAAGTACAAACAATGATGGTGTAACAACTGGAACTGGTGGTAATGAGTATTTACATGTCGTACTAGCATATGCACACGGCAGTGGATTGGCAAACAGTGTAGGTGCAGGACCAGTAGCACATAGAATCTTATTAAATGACAAAGTCGCGTGGACGGCTGCGAACGGAAAAGTAGTAAGCGGACACCCTGATTATGACGCAACCGAATACGAGGGCTATGATTTTAGTAAGTTCGATGTAGCATTATTTAATGGTTGCTCAGACCAAACTCACTCAGTAGGGCGAGATTATAGCACCTTTGATGATTTCGATGCAAGGAAAAGTGATGAATGGACAAGCAATCACAGATTAAGAGGAGTTGCATATGCGTATTGCAGGATGCAATTTGACCGAGATACATTCCCAGGTGCACCAACTATTTTAATTGAATCAACAGGAATTAAAGTTAGAGATGTATATGAAATACAACAAGGTACAACTGGCAGTGGATTGTATGCAAACAAAAGCAACCCTGCAAACATCATATACAATTATTTAACAGATACAACATTCGGTAAGGGTTTAGCTGATGCTGATATTGATATAGACAGCTTCGTTGCTGCAAGAAACTATTTTAACACTATTAATTTAGACTTTATTGGAGTAGTACAAACAACTGATACGCTATTTGATAATGTACAACAACTGTTAGCAAGTTGTAATGCAAATCTATACTATAGTAAAGGTAAGTATGCAATTAGTATACATAAACAAGAAACATTTAGTAGTAGTACATTCGTGTTTAGTGAAGATAATATTTTAGGTGAATGGACTATTAGTCTAGGAAGCAAAAAGAACAGATTTAACAGTATGACTGTTAACTATTATGATGCAAGCAATGGATGGCAACCAAACAGTATTAAAGTTGATGATGCAAGTTACTTGGCAGCAGATAGTGATGTATTAAACGAGGGTGGAATTGATTTACCGATGGTAAGAACGAGAGCTGATGCAGATAGATTGGGTAAGTTCTATTTAGACCAAAGTCGATATACAACAGTAGTTAATTTTAAAGCAAGTCACGAAGCCCTACAACTTGATGTAAATGATGTTGTATATATTGATCACGCAGTACCAGGATGGAATGACAGCAATAAAAAGAAATTTCGTGTTAGTGCATTAGTACTAAATAGTGATAGTACCGTAGAGGTAACATTAATGGAATATGCACCAGACAGTGTGTATATTGAAAATCAGTAAGGAGTAAAGTATGAGTGTAATAAGAGTAGAAGATGGATCAGCCTTTAGAGCAAACGACGATGAAATACAATTTCAAATTGAAACTTTTGCAACAGTAAACTATGTTGATAGTAGTATAAGCGATTTAGTTGATGGCGCTCCAGGTACATTAGATACATTAAATGAATTAGCAGCAGCGTTGCAAGACGATGCCAACTTCGCTTCAACAGTAGTATTAAAAGCTGGTAGCACAATGACTGGTGATTTAATACTTAACGCAGATCCAACAAACGCCCTGGGTGCAGCAACAAAACAGTATGTTGATAATAATAGTGGTGGTGAAGTAACACTAACTGGAACAGAAACATTAACAAATAAAACATTAACAAACCCTGTAATGCGTGAAATAACCGGTGATAACAGTTATGGATCATACAGTGGTGATAGTCTAGTATTTACAACAAATTATAGTGGGTGGAATTTCGGCACAACAGGACCAGCAGAAAACTGGAACACTGATACAATAACAAAATCGTGGCAGGACCCTGGTAATAATTATATAAATGTTTATCAACTTGCAACTGCTGAAGATAAAAACCTTTTTAGAATCAACACTTTTAACGAAGGCACCAGTGTAACTGCGGGCAGCTTCGTAACTGGTAAAAAATATGTAATAACAAGTTTAGGAAACACAACACAAGCACAATGGGAAGCAGCTGGTTTAAGTTCAACTTTAACTGCGGCAGTTAATAGTGTGTTTACAGCCACAGGTGCAGGAACTGGAACAGGAACTGCTGATACTTGGGATACTGGAAGCCATATTGTGGGTTTTAGTCTAAAAGGCGGCGATGATGTAGGATTTATTAATGATGGTGATTTCACTATAGGTGATCTTTATGAAATTTATACGCTTGGCGATACAGATTGGAATAGTGCAGCAGGTACATCGGGTGTAACATATGCAGTGGGTAATGAATTTACAGCAGCAAATGGTGGCGGATCGGGAACAGGTGTATCAATTGATTTAAGAGCAAATGCAGGTCAAATTAATAGTTTTGATGCATATACAAGTACAAGCTCAACGCCACACCCAACAAATTTACAATTCCTAGCAAACAGATTAAGCTTCAAAGATATACATGGAGTTCATCAGTACGACTTTCCAAGAAAAGATGGTACTGCAAATCAAGTAATAACAACAGATGGTAATGGTCGATTAACCTTTCAGACTCCAATAGCAAATAATTTATCAACATTAGTAGCTGATCAACAATTTATAAATGGTTCTGCTCAAGGTGAAAGCAGTGGTAGTTTACGAGATGGCGTATTAACTATTAGTACAGATAACAGTGGATGGGATAAGTCACAGTTAATGTTAGAGGATAGTAATGGTAAAGCCGTAGCAATAACTGGCGAAGATAATACATCAAGTGACAACCATAGATTAGTTATAACTCTTGACCCTGATGGTGATCACAATCCAAGCAGTGGTAACACAGGCGACTATGGAATGTATTATTATAAAGACTATAGTAATTTAAGTACTGGTGTAAAAATGGGCTGGGATGTTTACGGATGTCAGGATGGATTTAACTGGACAATTAACGGTGATAATAATGGTGGAACAAACTCATACGATAAAAAACCGTTAAATATAACATCAGGTGATCTTACAGTATTTACTCGAGATGCGTATAACTCAACCAAAGAAACTTTACAGATAAACAAAGATATGGTATTGTCTAAAGTACCGCTAAACTTAAAATCATATACAGTAGCTGAAGCAAATGCATTAACAAACATAGACAGTGGTTCGTTAATATGGGTAAGCAACGGTAATGCAGGTGTGGGTACAGTAGCAGTACATAACGGAAGTGATTGGAAAGTATTACCATACACCAACACAATTGCGACAAGTTAAGCGCCTTTCCTAGGTAACATAAATACATATAATAACAACACTATATACAGTCATTTAAGGTGTCTTAAACGCATTATACGGCTATATATAGCGGTGATCGTTCTCGGACTGTACTCAACTAGCTCAGAGGATATAAAATGAAATTTAAAGACGGAAATATAGCAATAAGACCATATGGTCCAAAAGTTATGGGACAATGGAAAAGACTGGGTAATGTGAGTGCAATAGCTGGTAAACAAACAGTATTTGTAGTGCCACATATAAGCGAATTACCACCCGGTAAAGATATAAGTGTACTGTATACAAACAGAGCATTATATCACGCAAACAGACTAAAAGTAAATCAAACTAGAGTAGCCTTAATAGCCACAGATGCTGAGTTATCAGAATGTGAAAAGTGGATATCTATACAACCCCAAATACTTGAAACAATAGATTTAGAAGAGTATGTAAACCCATTAGCAGGTGTAACAAGAAGCTTGGACAGTTATAACTATAAACCACGAGGTATGTACGATATAGACAATGATACATTATATCAACAAGTACAAGGTGGAGCAAGTATAGCCGAACTGGCACAAAAGTATGGATGTGGTTATCATAACTTGTATAATAGATATCATAGACATGTAAAAAACTTGGATAAACAATCTCAATTAAAAGGTAACACATACTATGATATTGATAACAAAGAACTTGTATATCAAATAGAAACACTAGGAATGAGTTTACATGAATGTGCAGAACAGTATGGTTGTACATATCAAGTAATATATGCAAGATATAAAAGATATGGTACAAAAAACAAGAAAGTGGTTGACAACAACTAAACTTTCTGTTATCATAAATAGTATTGTAGCAAAGGAAACTTTCTACCCATTAACCAAATCAACTCCTTGTTGATAAGATGACAACTCAGTATATGACGACAGACGAAACACACATGTTCCGACTCCTTTCAAAAAAAACTGATCATATAGATCCCAATGGGTCGTATACAACTTTAGGGCATAACTCAGTCTATTAGCCAAATATATTCTCATAGAGTTATGCCCTTTCTCTTGACCAAAATTAATGAAATTAACCCGTTTCTACCGATAAAATAGCCGTTATTGATAAATACTATTGTAAACAGCGTTAGTTGACAAAATAAGAGATTTGTCGTATAATAGCTGTTATATAATAAAAGGAGAAAGATATGAGTAATAAATTTATATTTAACGCAACAAAGCGTAGTATGAGTGCCCAAAAAACCAGATATGGTAATGACAAATTGGATAGATGGGGTGCACCATTAAAAAGCATACAAGTAATATTTGATAAACCAGAAATGAAAACAGAAGCATTGCGCCGAATGGTGTCATTGGCTAAACTGTATAGTACGGATTGGGATATATTTCCAGAGGAATTGCAAAGTGGCGGTGACCCAAAGCCAATGAGCATAGAAAGTGTTATGACTGATATGTTAACACAAAGTGTTAAATGGGAAGCAAGTCCTGGAAATCATATATTTGAAAGCTTCATAACAAGACACAATGATATGCTTGATTATATAAAGGTTCACTTTAATGATAATCATTTGCAACAAATAGAGAATGATTATGCAATAAGGATAACACCGAGACGAAAAGTTAAAACACCACCTAAAACAAATTTAGATGATTTAATAAAATAAAGGAGAGATTATGACAAATAAAAAAGATAAAATAGATGCAGTTAAGTATGCAAAACTAAAAGCAGAAGCTCAAGCAATTATAGGTGCATTATCAATAGAAAGACTGAGTGAGTTATTAACCAAGGATTTACTTAAAAATGTCCAAAAAAAATAAGAAACCACGCAGAGAAGTTCCATTACCACCGCTGAGTCCATATGAAGGGCTCAGTGATGCTGATAGACAATTAATGACTCTAGCAAGAGAAGAGGCAGTTAAAGAGCTCAGTAAGCGTCACGATATAAGTGAAATGGTAGCAGGTATATTATTGGATGCTAAACTGGCACAATTGCACGCAGAACAACAGTTAAGAGAACAAAAAAGCAATGTACGATATTTGCTGGATGACTGTTATCCAACCGACGATGGGGTTGACACTAATAGTG
>Ga0206682_10001959_pt1 | contig 19375 bp, 16 predicted proteins | sample M240m12015metaG_FD_155444 | JGI IMG/M metagenome (GOLD analysis project Ga0206682, IMG submission 155444) | Ammonia-oxidizing marine archaeal communities from Monterey Bay, California, United States - M2 40m 12015 | ecosystem: Environmental > Aquatic > Marine > Intertidal zone | place: USA...
CATTATTTTTTTCTATCTTTTTAAAAAGGATATCAATTTTATTAATTTTACTTCCTTTTAATAAATATTCATTATTTTCAACAGAAGACAAATTGATATTATCTTCTTTAAGGTCAAATATTTTCAAAGCTTTTAAGGATGATTGAGGAATTATTGGAAAAAGTAAAAAACTAATTTTTCTAACAATTTCTAATGTTGTATAAACTATTGTATTTAATCGAATAGGATCTTCCTTTTTTTTCCAAGGTTCTTGATCATTAAAGTATTTATTAGCTTCAAATAAAGAATTTATAATAAAATCAATATAAAAATTGATATCTTGGTTATCAACTTTATCTCTTATATCTGACAAATTATTTTTAAATCTATCTAAAATTATTAGATCTTCTTTTTCAAATTTAATATTTTTTGGTACTTCACTATTGCAATTTTTTATTGCAAATGCAGTAACACGTTGACACAAATTACCAAAATTATTTGCAAGATCGCTATTTATACAATCTTCAAGTCTCTCTTGTGATATATTTCCATCATTCCCAAAAGATACTTCCTTGATTAAATAATATCTTAATGGATCTAAACCATATTCATTAATAATTTCTATAGGGTCTAAAATATTTCCTTTTGATTTAGACATTTTTTCATCACCTGAAAGAATCCACCCATGACCATAAACTCTTAAAGGTAACTCTATTTTAGCAGCTAATAGAAAAGCAGGCCAATATACAGCATGAAACCTCAAGATATCTTTTCCAATTAAATGCACAGATGCTGGCCAGAAATTTTTAAATAAATTATCATTTGTGTCAGGATAATTTAATGCACTAATGTAATTTGTTAACGCGTCAAGCCATACGTATATAACATGATCATTATTATTAGGTACTTTTATTCCCCATGAAAAACTTTTCCTACTTACAGATAAATCTTTTAATCCACTTTTAACAAAACTAATAACTTCGTTTTTTCTTGTCTCTGGTGAAATAAAATTTGGATGTGCTTCATAATAATCAAGTAAAGGCTTTTCCCATTTAGATAATCGAAAAAAATAAGACTCTTCTTCTATCCATTCAACAGGTGATTTTGAAGAAATAGATCTTTTTAGACCTTCTACATCTTCTGTTTCATCTTCATTATAAAAAGCTTCATCAGATACTGAATACCAGCCAGAATATTTTGACAAATAAATATCATCATTTTTTTCAAGTTCTTTCCATAAGTGTTGGACAGTTTTTTTATGTCTTTCTTCAGTAGTTCTAATAAAATCTGTATTAGTTAAATTAAGTGTTTTTGATAAATCTCTAAATGTTTGACTAATTTGATTACAAAAATCTAAAGGATCAATGTTTTGTTTTTCTGCTGAACGTTGTATCTTTAATCCATGCTCATCCGTACCAGTTAAAAATTGAACATCAAACCCATCCATTCTTTTAAACCTTGCAAAAAAATCAGCTATAATACTTGAATATGCATGACCCATATGTGGTTTAGCTGATGGATAGTAAATAGGTGTTGTAATATAATACTTTTTATCCATTTAAAACCCTATCCTCAAATTCCATTAATAAAGTTTCGTCATCTAGATTAAAAATTTTTGAATTGGAAATTTTTTTTAAAAAATAATTTTGAATTTTCAAAAGTCTAATATTTTTAACGGACACATTTTTCCTAAAATAGAATTCTATTAGTGAATATAATAGATTTTTAATCAATTGATCTTTTTTATACTTTTTATCCATTATAATTTTTTTTATCAAATCTTTTAAATTAATTTCTCTCAAATCAAAATCATTTTTGTTTGCAAAATCCAATAAATTCAATATTGACCCTGGTGTACTATAATAATTAATCATATGGTCATGAATTAAATCCATAAAATTTTCACCTAAAATTTTGTTTGTCACATCAATGGATTGTTTAAAAGTAAGATGAATATTGAAGTTGAGGCATCTAGATTTAAGTGTTGGTAATATTTTTTTGTTATTATTAATTAATATAAAATATATATTATCGTTTGGTTCTTCTAAAATTTTTAATAGAGCATTAACTGAATTTATATTTAAAAGTTCAATATTATCTATAAGTACTAATCTTGGCTTTGTATTAAAGGATGATTTATTGAGAGTTATAATCAAATTTCTAATTTGATTTACATCAATACTTTTTTTATCATCGCTTATATCAATTGAAATAAAATTGGGATTAGATTTATTTAGAATTAATTTAAATGATTTATTATCAGGATTTATCTTAAAGTTTTTAAGATCATATGAATAATCTTCATCTAGCGATAAAACATGATTTATAATATGATATGCCAAGGTAGATTTGCCAATTCCTTTTTCCCCAGATAACAATATCTTATTTGGTAGGTTTTTTTTTTTATAAAGATTTATAAAGTTAGTAAATTCAGAATGGTGTCCATATAGAGATAATTGATTTATTGGGCTTAAATTCATTTTATTAATCTGTCAATTTTACTAATAATTAATTTTTCATTTTTATCTATTTCTAAATTTGAATTTATTAACTGATATTTATTTTTTTGTTGTTGTGACAAATGAATAAATCCTTTTTGAACATTGTTGTAAAAGGACATTTTGAATTTATCATATCTATTTAATGATCTTCTTTGTTTTAATCTTTTTTGAAGATTTTTTTGGTTAACAATATTTAAAAATGTAAAACCAATTTTTATATTTTTAAGTAAATATTTATTTAAGGTTTCAATTAAATTTAGATTAACACCCATACCATAATGTTGATATGCTATTGTAGAGTCAGTAAATCTATCAATAAGTATTATTTTTTTATTGTAAAATTTCTTAATAATTTCTACATTTTCACTTCTAGCAGCCATATACAACAACAAGTCAGTATTTCTATTAAAATTAGATTTATTATTTAAAATTAATTTTCTAATTTTTTCTGAATTTGGATTGCCCCCAGGCTCTCTTATTTTAATATGACTAATTTTTTTATTATTAAGATACTTGGAAACAGTAGATATGTGGTGACTTTTTCCACTTCCCTCTATACCTTCAAAAACTATGATTGGTTTTTTAGACATCGCCCCAAATGAGATAATTAAGTGATTTTAATAATCTAGACACAAAATTTACTTTATTAACTTCATTTGAAGCTAGTAAATCGTATTCACCAACTAACTCATTATCATACACAACTTTTAATATAGCAATTTTTTCATCTTTTTTAATTGGAGCTTCTACAGGTCCCTCATATTTAATAAAAACTTTTAAAAGTTTTTTTTTAGCTTTTTTAATAGTTTTGTAGATGTCTTGATTAGTATAGACATCAACCTTATCAACTTTTCCAAGCCATACATCCACTTTATCAAATGGTTCATTTGCCTTAGATATACTGACTAGATCAAAATTAGTAAGGCCGTAAGTATGTAATTTAGAACTTTCTCTTGATCGAGCATTTTTAGAATTAAATCCACTACCAACAGCAATTAATCTTCTACCATTTCTAATAATTGATGAAGCTAAAGAGTATTTTTCAACAGCTAAATATCCAGTTTTAATTCCATCAGCTCCAAGGTTTTTGTATAGAAGAGGATTTCTATTTCCTTGAGTAATTGGGTCACCCCCTGTTCTATTCCAAGTAAATTTTTTTTCAGAAAACATCTCATAAAATTTAGGATGCTTATCAATTAAATATTTTGACATTTTTAGAATATCTCTGACTGTTGAGAAATTGTCTGGATTATTTATACCTGATGAGTTTGCAAAATTAGTATTTTCCATCCCTATTTCCTTAGCTTTTGAAGTCATTAAAATTGCGAACTCTTCTTCTGTCCCTGCAATACCTTCGGCTAATGCTACACAGGCATCATTTCCAGAAGCAACTATTATGCCTCTCAATAAATTCTCTACTGATACTTCATCACCAACCATAATAAACATAGATGAATATCCAGCAGTAGATAATCGCCATGCTTTTTCTGAAATGATAAATTTTTCATTTAAATTTAAATCACCTGATTTAATTAAATCAAAAGCAATAATCGATGTCATAATTTTAGTCATTGAAGCTGGATAGATAGATAGGTCAGGTTCTTTTTCAAATAAAATTTCACCTGAATAATAATCTTGTAAAATTGCAGTTCTGGCTTTTACACTAAGATTGGCGTTAGCTAATTCAGCATGAAAAAAAATAACAAGCAATATTGTAATAAATTTTTTAAACATTTTTTAAAATCTCTATATTCTCAAAATCTAATGATTTAATTTTGTTAAATGAGTCTTCAAGTTTTTTTATATCATTAAACGGTCCTAATAATACCCTATATTTTGTTTTGGATATTGTTTTAACAAAAGGACTCTTAATGCCTGTTTCATTAATAATTCTATCCAACATATTATTGGCAGAGTCCTTATAATAAAAATCAGCAATCTTTATTGTGTATTTAAAAATTTTTTCTTTTACAATTTCTTTATTTTGAAGATTAGTATTACCTAGGTTATCAATCTTAATGCCGTCTACAGGTGCTTTTTCTGCAACTTTTTTCTCTTCATTAAAAGTTTTAGCTTTTTTTGCAATAAATGTAGAGTTTTGTGAAATAAGAACCAGATCAATGTAAGGTTCTTTTAAATCTAATGATAACTCCTCTGCTATTCTTAATGTTATTACACTATTATAGAAATCAGAAAATTTTGCATTATTTGAAATAACTTCAGCAATTACTGTTTTTTGATTTATAGGATTAGTTATTTTGACAAAAGAATTCTTTTTTAATTTTTTGTGAAAAATTAAAAGAGATCTATTATCTATTGTCTTATTAATTTTTTTTTCTTTTTTTAGAGTAGAGTTATAGACTAAAGTAAAACCTGAGTTTTTATATTTAGTTAATATTTCTTGATTAGAAATATTTCTATTAAGATTATTTTGCTCACATCCTGTTAAAAATATAAAGAATAGTATAATTAAAAGCCTACAATGCATTTTCAAATTTCTCTTTAAGTGTGCATACTGCCAATGAAAATCTTAAGGATCTGTTCCATTGTAAAATAATTTCATAATTATCAAAAACAATATATGCTGGACTTAAATTTTCTGCATCTGGTATAATGTCTTTATCAGGTGTTATTATAGAACTAGTTAGACTATCAAATTGTTTATCTAATACATCATCATTTAATATATATTTTCTAAAATATTCTAAATTTTTTTTATTATGTAATTTTTTTGCTGAAACATTTAAATACTTTTTTGGTATTTCATTTGATAATTCTATCTTATAGAAACATGGCTCACTTTCTTTCCACCCTATTTTATTTAAATAATTTGCCGCAGACGCATAAGCATCATTATTATTTTTTAAATCAATATAACTATTTTTATCGTAATCTATTGCATAGTTTTTCATTGTAGATGGCATAAATTGAAAAAAACCAAATGCTCCTGCCCAAGAACCATATAAGGTTTTGTAATCAATTTGCTTATTTTCTATTAATCTTAATAATATAATCAGTTCACTTGAAAAAAATTCTGATCTTCTCTTATCAAAACTTAATGTAGCTAAAGATGACAATATATCCATTTTACCAACATAAGTTCCAAAATTTGTTTCTATACCCATTAATGCTAAGAGAAGTTCTTTTTCAATATTGTAAAGATTTTCCACTGTATTTATTAAATTTGTGTTTTTTTTATAAAAATCAACTCCTTTGGAAACCTTTTTAGATGATGTTCTTTTTGAGATATATGTTTTGGTATCTTCATAAAATTCAGGCTGATATCTGTCATACTTAATGACATTAGGAAGAAATTTTATATTAGCCATAACTTTATCAAAAGTATTTTCAGAAATATTGTTTTCTAAAGCAATTTTTCTAAAATCGTTTTTCCATGCAAGAAAACCTGTTGGATTTTCAGATAAAGAAGAAGTGGAAATTAAAAAAATAAATATAAGTAAATAGTTAGCTAGTTTCATACAAATCCTTTAAATATATAATAACAGCAATCCAAATAAAAATAAAACTAACTAATTTTGCTAATGAAAATGGCTCATCATAATAAAAGTAACCCAATAAAAATTGCAATGTTGGAGTTATGTAAAATATCATGCCTGTTGGTCCTAGACCACACAATTCAACGCCCCTAACATACAAAAATAATGGAATAACTGTCATTGGGCCAGCTAAAAAAATAAACAACATCATTGGTGGATCAGATAGCTTAAAATCATTATTTCCATTTATAGTTATTAAATAAAAAGCAATTACTGCAAATGGCAAAATATATAAACTTTCTATTAAAAGACCTATATCTGTATCAATATTTATTTTTTTTCGAATTAAATTGTAAAATCCCCAACTTAAGGCAACTATAATACCAACCCATGGTAATGATTTTATGCTAATCAAAACTAGGTATAAAATAGATATAATCACCAATATAATTGATAATATTCTTTTTTTGTTAAGCTGTTCTTTAAAAAAAATATAGCCAAGCATTACGCTTAAGATTGGCATCATAAAGTATCCAAAGCTTGCATCTATTATTCTATTTGTTGCAATAGCGTAGATCCAAACACCCCAATTAATAAAAATAAGAAAACCTGATAAGAATAAATAGAATAAGTTTCTTTTACTTTTGATAATTTTAAAAAAAATACTCCATTTAGAAAAAAAGAAAGTTGTTATAACTAAAGTAAATGTTGTCCACAAACATCTATGAACAACTAATTCTACATGACCTATAAATGTAATATATTTGAAATAAAGAACTCCAAAAAAACCCCACCAAAAAGAACCAAATCCTGCTAAGAATAGTCCTTTGTTAAACTCTTTATTCATAGGAATTAAACTGATTAATTAGTTATACGTTGTATTAGACTATTTTAAGGTTGAATTAAATATTTATAATAATAAAACACTCTACACGGAAGGATGGCAGAGTGGTTGAATGCACCGGTCTTGAAAACCGGCAAAGGGGCAACTCTTTCCTGAGTTCGAATCTCAGTCCTTCCGCCACAAATTTATTCATTATTATAATCAAAATTTTTAAAAAGAAGATTAATATAGTTATCGTTAAATTTGAAATCACAATTTAATCCATTATAGTAATTATATAAATTGGTATCATCTATATCTAGCAATTTTTCTAAATCAGCCAGATCTTTATGACTTAATAGTTCAATATATTTTTTTGCAAATGACCCCAAAAGTTTATCCATTTCTTTTGTTCCACGATAATTTGATCGGTAGATAATTTTTTTTTTTAATAGATCTATATTGAGTGTCATAAATATAATATATTATCATTTTATGACTAATAAAAGTAATTATGAATTTCTATTGTCAGATTTGACTAAACTTAAAGGTGTTGGTGATAAAACAACCAGCTTATTAAAAAAAAAGAAAATTAATAATATTTTTGATTTACTATGGAAATTACCCAAATCATATATAGACAGAAGCCGATCAACTAAAATTAAAGATTTGAAAATAGGTGAAAATCAAACAATTACTATTATTCCAAATAAATATTCTTTTCCAAGAATAAGAAATCTACCAAATAAAGTTTTTTGCATGGATGATACAGGTGAAATTGACTGTATTTTTTTTAATAGCCATGAAGGGTATGTAAGGAAAATTCTACCACTAGGAAAGGAAATTACCGTTAGTGGAAAAATTGGATTTTTTAAAAATAAATACCAACTTACCAATCCTAAATATATTTCTGAAGATTCATCTCTTATAAAACAAAAACATAATACGTATTCATTAACTGAAGGTATATCTGAAAAAATTTATAATAAAATTATCAACCAAATAATAACAAATCTACCCATTCTTAACGAATGGCATTCAAAAAATATTTTAAATAAATTTGAAAATATAAAATGGAATGATGCTATTGTTGAACTGCATAAACCTGAGAATATTGAAAACCATAGAAATAATTTTTATCAAAGATTGGCATTTGATGAAATTTTTTCGACCTTTCTTGTCAACTCTGAAATTAGAAAGAAAATTAAGAAAATTAAAAAAAAAAGAAAATCTTTCGATAAAACAAAACAAAATAAGATTATAAAAGAATTAGAATTTTCATTAACCAATGATCAAAAAAAAACACTAGAAGAAATTAACAATGATCTTTCTTCAACAAATAAAATGTTTAGATTACTACAAGGTGATGTTGGCAGTGGTAAAACAATAGTTTCTTTGTTAGCTGCTTACAATACTGTAAATTCAGGATTTCAAGTAGCTGTAATGGCACCAACAGAAATTTTAGCGAGACAACATTTTAATCTAGCTAATAATCTTTTTTCAAAAAAAATTAATATAGAATTAATTTCTGGTAAGTCTGAACATAAAAAAAAAAAAGAAATTCTAGATAAAATCAAAAATAATGAAATAGATATAATTTTTGGCACCCATGCTATTTTTCAAAAAAAAGTATATTTTAAAAATTTAGGATTAATCGTTATAGATGAGCAGCATAAGTTTGGTGTTAATCAGAGAAAACGTTTATCTGATAAAGGTGGAAATAATTGTGATGTATTGTTAATGACTGCAACACCTATACCAAGAACCTTAACAATGACCTTATATGGAGATATGGATCTTTCAATTATAAAGGAAAAACCTAAATCTAGAAAACCTATTAAGACTTATAGTAAATTGGAAAGTAAAATTGATGAAGTTATAAAATTTATAAAAAAAGAAATAAAATTAGGAAATCAAATTTTTTGGGTTTGTCCATTAATTGAGGAAAGTAAAAAATTAGATCACTCCTCTGCTGTTAATAAGTTTGACTATTTGGATAAATTATTTCCCAATCAAGTATCTCTATTACATGGTAAAACTGATTTAGAAGATAAAGAGATTATTTTAGATAAATTTTTAAAGAAAGAATTTCAAATTTTAGTATCTACAACGATTATTGAGGTAGGTATTGATTTTCCTAATGCAAACGTAATAATTATCGAAAATGCAAATAAATTTGGATTATCACAGTTACATCAACTTAGAGGTCGCGTAGGAAGAGGTGATAAAGACTCAACTTGTATACTTATGTTTAAATCAAACTTAAGTGAAAACGCAAAAAAAAGAATAAATATACTAAAAGAGTCTAATGATGGCTTTTACATCTCTGAAGAGGATATGAAAATTAGAGGATTTGGAGACATATTAGGATTTAAGCAAAGTGGGATTAAAAATTTTAGACTAGCTGACCCGGTTCAAAATAGTGATCTTTTCCTTTTAGCCGAAAAGGAAATTAGAAGAATTGAAATGAATAATGAGGATATTAGTAAATATAAGCCACTTATAAAATTATACGATAGAGCTGATATTATAAACGATATCGCTTAGGACTGTTTGTTAGAGGTTCCAGCAGAAACAATAAATTTAGAAGCTTCTTCAAAAGTCATATTTAAATAAATAACATCTTCAATAGGAAACATTAATAAAAATCCGCTTGTAGGATTTGGTGTTGTTGGAACAAAAACATTGATTAGTTTTTTATTAGTTTTCTCAGACATTTCACCTTTATTTTCTTTAGTAGCAAAGCCAACAGCCCAAACATCTTTTCTTGGATATTCAACTAAAACAACACTTTTTTGATTGTTATCTTTTTTAGAAAATGTTTCAGTCATTTGAACAATTGCTGAGTAAACAGTTCTTAAAAAAGGGATTCTTTTAAACAAATCATCAATTAATTTAAGAATTCTTCTTCCAAAGAAAGATAAAGAAAGCCCCCCTACCAAAGTTATTAAAAGTATTGAAATTAAAATTTCTATTCCCGGAATATCAAATGGTAAATAGTGATTTGGATTAAGATTTTTTGGAATTAAATTTGAAGATATTCCAATTAATATTTTGCTAAGATATAAGGTGAATCCAATTGGAATTAAAACAACTACTCCAGCAATAAAATAATTTCTTAAAGTTAAAGATAAAGATTTTCTTTTTGATTTTTTTTCCATATTATTAATTAAAACTAGAATAAACCACAAAAGTTATTGCTATAATAAACAATACCAATAAAATTTTATTATTAAGATTCATAATAGAATGATAATATCAATTATAAATGAAAATGAATAGAAGAAAATTTTTGTCTTATGTTGGTTGTGGTTGTGGTAGTTTTTTACTACCATCTTGTACAACTACTCCAATAACTGAAAGAAAACAGTTAAAAATTGTTTCTGAAGCAAGTCTTAATGCACGAGCAGCTAAGCTTTATGAAAAAATTAAAGAAAAAGAAAAAATGAGTGATGATACAAAAACACTCAATGAAATTAAAGAAATTGGAAAAAAAATGGAAGACTCAATTTCTGAATATTTTGATAGAGAAAATTTAGATGATCCAACGAAAAATTTCAATTGGGAGTATATTTTAATAGATAAAAAAAAAGTACGAAATGCTTGGTGTATGCCTGGAGGTAAGATAGCTGTTTATACAGGTATTTTAGATGCAACAAAAAATACTAATGGTCTTGCAGCTGTAATGGGACATGAAATTGCTCATGCTGTTGCTAAACACTCTGTTGAAAGAGCTAGTAGAGGAACTTTATTAAATGTTGGAACTAGAATAATTGATATAGCAAGCGGAGGAGTATTATCTGATATTAACAGAACGACCAGACAAAATACCGTAGGTTTATTAGCACAACTTGGAATTATGAATCCTTTTAATAGAAAACAAGAGAGTGAAGCTGATTATCTTGGAATGATATTTTCGTCTTTATCAGGTTATGATATCAGAGAAACAGTCAAGATCTGGGAGAGAATGAAAGAACTTAATAAAGGAAAAGAACCTCCAGAATTTATGAGCACGCATCCATCTTCTAATAATAGAATTAGAGATTTAAATGAAAAAATGAATGAAGTAATATTGGATTATCCTCCAATTAAATTCACATAATTTAAATATTGGTGAGCCCTGATGGACTCGAACCATCGACCCATTCCTTAAAAGGGAATTGCTCTACCAACTGAGCTAAGGGCCCCCATATATTCAAATTGAATAAGTGTTATATACAGAATTATTATATTTTTTCAAACGTCAAATTGAACTAAAAATTGTTTATCTTCTACAACTTATCAATGTATTTGTCATGAAATTGATCAAATGTACCTTCAGATATATTTTTTCTAATTGCTGACATTAATTCTTGATAAAAATTTATATTATGAAGAGTTAAGAGCATAGAAGCTAAAATCTCATTAGTATTAAATAAATGATTCAAATAATTTTTTGAATACTTGTTAAGATTAAGGTTATTACAATCAGGATCTAGTGGACTGTTATCAGTTTGATATTTATTGTTCTTTATATTTATTCGTCCATTCCATGTAAAAGCTAATCCAGTTCTTCCTGATCGTGTAGGTAAAACACAGTCAAACATATCAATACCTCTTTTAACAGCACCAATAATGTCTGATGGTGTCCCAACACCCATTAAATAATGAGGTTTTTCATCTGGCATATGTTCTTTTATATTATCTAAAACATTAAACATTTCATTTTGTGATTCCCCTACAGCCAATCCACCCATTGCATACCCATCAAATCCAATTTTAATCAATTCAGTTAAAGATTTAACTCTAAGATCTTTAAATAATCCACCTTGAACAATTCCAAATAGAGCTTTATGTGGATTTTTACCAAAAGCTTTTTTTGATCTTTCCGCCCAATATAAAGACAAATCCATTGATTTTTTTATCAAATCATAGTCACTTGATTTTCGTGGACATTCATCCATGATCATAACAATATCTGAGTTGAGTCCTAATTGAATTCTTATACTTTCTTCAGGACTTAAAAAAAATTTTTTTCCATCAACATGTGAATTAAAAATTGCACCCTTCTCTCTATCAATTTTATTAAGTTTGGATAAAGACATCACTTGAAAACCACCTGAGTCAGTAAGTATTGGTAAGTCACAATTCATAAAATTATGAAGACCTCCAGCAGATTGAACTCTTTCTACACCTGGTCTGATCATTAAATGATATGTGTTTGATAAAATGATCTCTGAACCAGTTTTTTTAATATCATCGATGGTACATGCCTTTACAGTGGCTTGTGTACCAACAGGCATAAATGCAGGCGTATTTATATTGCCTCTGTGAGTTTCTATTAAACCACACCGTGCAAATTTATCTTTATTTAAAACTTTAAAGGCAAAATTTTTTAATGCCATTAAAAAAAATTATTGAGATTTAAAACTAATAATTTTATCTGGATCTGACACTGAACCGTTGTTGCTTTCGTCGCCTCTTTTAATTTTATCAACGAATTCCATACCCTCTAAAACTTTCCCAAACACAGTGTACTGTCTATCAAGAAACGATGCTGGCTTAAAACATATAAAAAATTGGCTGTTTGCACTGTCAGGATCAGAAGATCTTGCCATAGATAAAGTGCCCCTATCATGTGGCACGCTACTGAATTCTTGCTTTAAATCAGGTAAATCTGAACCACCCATTCCAGCTCGACGTAAATCAAAATCACTAGAACTAGAATTACCAAATTTTACATCCCCTGTTTGAGCCATAAATCCGTCTATAACTCTATGGAATACTACATTGTCGTATTGTCCGTTATCAGCTAATTCTTTAATTCTTTTAACATGATTTGGGGCCACATCTTCAAATAACTCTATTTTCACATCGCCGTCTTTTAATTTTAAAATCATTATATTCTCCTGTGCTATTAATTGATTAGTAAATAAAAAAAATAAAATAAATATATTGGTTAAAATTCTACTCATATTTGTCTTTTAAAGATTTAATTGTACTTTTGGTAGTAAATTTTTTTATATCTCCATTTAATTTAACAATTTCTTTTACAAATCGTGAAGATATTATTTGATTTTCAACATCAGACATTAAAAAAATTGTTTCAATATTATTATTAAGTTTTCTATTCATACCAGCTAATTGAAATTCATACTCAAAGTCTGAAACAGCCCTTAAACCTCTTAAAATAATGTTAGATTTATATTTCTTACAAAGGTCAGTTGTAAGAGAACTAAATGAAACTACAGATATTTTTGTTTTGTTTAATTTTAAATCTTTAAATAATGCTTTATTAACAATATTAATACGTTCTTCAGAGTTAAATAAGTAATTCTTATTACTTACATCAGATACTCCAACTACAATGTTGTCAAATAATTTTAGAGCTTTTTTAATAACATCAATATGACCGTAGGTAATCGGATCAAATGTACCCGGGTAAATAGCTACCTTGTTCATTAGATTAGATTATCAGCGATTTTGATTGCTGATACCACTTTTTCCTCACCTGATAATTTTATAATTCTCACACCTTGAGTATTTCTACCAGCAGTTCTTATTTCTTTAACAGCTACCCTTATAACCCTGCCTTTGTTTGTTGAAATAAGTATTTCATCACCTTCAAAAACTGGAAATGACGATGTTATATTTCCATTTCTTGGTGAGTTAACGATACCTATTATTCCTTTTCCGCCTCTATTCGTTACTCTATAATCGGTATGAGAAGTTTTCTTTCCATACCCGTTTTCACTTATAGATAAGACAAATTTTTCTTTAGCTTTAATTTCAGATTTTTCTTCTTTAGATTTTTTACTACTTTTTTTTGTTTTATCACTATCTATTACAGACAGTGATACAATTTGATCATTCGAAGCCAACTCTATTCCTTTAATTCCTTTGGACGATCTTCCTTTAAAGACTCTTAATTTTTTAGCTTCAAATCTTATGCATTTACCAAATTTAGTACTTAAAATAACATCTTGATCATCTTCACAAATCTTAACACCTACAATTTTATCGTTATTATCTAATTTCATTGCTATTTTCCCAGAAGCATTGATTGATGAAAAATCTTCCAAACTATTTTTTCTAACTTTACCTTGAGCTGTAGCAAAAATTATTTGATAATTTTTAGAGTCAGTTTCATTTTCTGGCATTGGCATTATTGAGCTAATAGATTGATGATTTTTTAACGGCAAAATATTAAATAATGATTTACCTTTTGATGTTGCAGAGCCTTCTGGAATTTTCCATGCTTTAACTTTATAAACTAGCCCTTCAGTAGAAAAGAATAGAACTGATGTATGTGTGTTTACAGAAAGAGTTTGAACAACAGAATCCTGATCTCTTGTAGTAATACCAGATTTACCTTTACCACCTCTTTTTTGTTGTTTCACGCCATCTAAAGAACCTCTTTTTATATATCCTTGTAAAGTAACAGTTATAATTACTGATTGTTTTTGAATAGTTTCTTCTATGTCATAATTTAATACAGCATCTATAATTTTTGTTCTTCGAGGAACAGCAAATTTTTCTCTAATATTTGTGAGCTCTTCACTTATCACCTTCAAAAGTTCCTTTTTTGAAGATATAATTTTTTTGTACTTAGCTATTAATTCAGCTAATTTTTTTATTTCAACTTCAATTTCATTTATTCCAAGAGCTGTTAATTTTTGTAATCTTAACTCTAAAATAGCTACAACTTGAGGCTCTGATAATGAGTAAACATTTTTATTTTTTTTACCCTCAACTAAAGAAATTAATTTTTGAGTTTTGTTTATTTTCCACTTAGTTTTTAATATAGACTGTTTAGCGTCGTCTGGGGTTTTAGAAGAACGTATAATCTTTATAATTTTATCTAAATTCTCTACTGATACAGATAATCCTAATAAAATGTGTGCTCTTTCTTCTGCTTTCTGAAGATCAAATTTAGTTTTTTTTATTACAACATCTTCTCTGAAAGACAAAAAGTTTGTTAAAAAATCTTTTAGATTGCAAGTCTTTGGTTTTCCATCAACAATAGCTAATGTATTAAACCCAAATGAACTTTCAATTTGGGTATTTTTGTAAAGCTGTCTTTTAATAGTCTCAGGCTCAACACCATTTCTTAAATCAATCGCAACTCTAATACCCTCTCTATTAGATTCGTCTCTTATATCTTTAATACCTTCAATTTTTTTCTCTCTAACAAGTTGAGCAATTCTTTCATTTAACACTGATTTGTTAACTTGATAAGGAATTGATGTAATTACCAATCTGTCTCTACCATTTTTAAGAGTTTCAGATGATACCTCGCCTCTAATTTTAAAGGATCCTCTTCCATTATTGTATCCTTGTTTGATGATGTCTTTACCTATAATAACTCCGCCAGTTGGAAAATCTGGTCCCGGAATATGTTTCATTAATTCTTTAACTTTAATATCTTTATTATCAATTAAAGCTAATGTTCCATTTATTATTTCACCTAAATTGTGTGGAGGAATACTAGTTGCCATACCTACCGCTATACCACCTGCTCCATTCACTAAAAGATTTGGGTATTGTGCAGGCAAAACAGTTGGTTCTTTTTCAGTTTCATCATAATTACTTTTGTAAGAAACCGTATTTTTTTCAATATCATCAATTAGAAATTGTGAAACTTTTGAAAGTCTTGTTTCAGTGTATCTCATTGCAGCTGCAGGATCTCCATCAATTGATCCAAAGTTACCTTGTCCTTGAACTAAAGGTAAGCTCATAGAAAAATCTTGAACCATTCTAACTAGAGCATCATAAACTGATTGATCGCCATGGGGGTGATATTTACCAATTACATCCCCTACTATTCTTGCAGATTTTCTGAATTGTTTTGACCAATCGTATCCACCTTTATACATTGCATATAAAATTCTTCTATGAACAGGTTTCAATCCATCTCTTATGTCTGGTAACGCTCTACTTACAATTACGCTCATTGCGTATGAAAGATAAGATGAGCTCATCTCATCATGCATTGAGATTAGTTTAATATTATTATCTTTTGGAGCTTCAGTTTTTTGCATAGGTACTAAAATGGTATTTCGTCATCCATATCGTTTGACACTTGAGATGAGTCCTCAATATTGTTTTGTTGAGTTGTGTCATTTTGAATTCCACCACCAGTATTTCCACCGCCAAGCATTGTTAAAGTAGTGTTGTATCCCTGAAGAACAATTTCTGTAGAATACTTATCTTGGCCCGATTGTTCATCTTTCCATTTTCTAGTTGTAAGTTGACCTTCAACATAGATTTGAGCACCTTTTTTTAAGTATTGCTGAATAACATTAACTAGTCCTTCATTAAATACAACTATACGGTGCCATTCTGTTTTCTCTTTTTTCTCACCAGTATTTTTATCTTTCCAAGATTGGCTTGTAGCTAAGCTTAGTCTCGCAACACTTTTACCGTTAACCATTTGTTTGATCTCAGGGTCTGCGCCCAAACGACCAATTAATAATACTTTATTTAAACTTCCAGCCATAATATTTAATATTTGTTAAATTAATTAATAAGAACTATATCACAATTCTTCTCATTATTAATTTTATTAACTCAAAGCAACAAAAAATATGATCAAAAAGATAGTTATTAAGGGTGCTAAAGAACATAATTTAAAGAATGTTTCTATTGAAATCCCTAAAGATCAATTTGTTGTAATAACTGGTCTATCTGGGTCAGGAAAATCTTCTTTAGCTTTTGATACAATATATGCAGAAGGTCAAAGAAGATATGTAGAAAGTTTATCTGCTTATGCCAGACAGTTCTTGGATAAAATGAAAAAGCCCAATGTTGATCTCATTGAAGGTTTAAGTCCAGCGATAGCTATTGAACAAAAAAACACATCTAAAAATCCAAGATCAACTGTTGCAACTGTTACAGAGATTTATGATTATATGAGAGTTTTGTTTGCTAGAGCAGGAATTCCCTACTCTCCATTCACTGGTAAACCGATAACATCTCAAACAATAACTCAAATTGTAGATTTAGTTAAAAAATTACCAAAAAAAAGCACTATATATATTTATGCTCCTGTAGTCAGAGGTCGTAAGGGTGAATACAGAAAAGATATCTTAAGTTACAAAAGAAGAGGTTTTAGAAAAATTAAAATTGATAACGTTTTATATGACATCGAAAAATCTCCAAATTTAGATAAAAAACTCAAGCATGATATTTCAGTTCTTGTAGATAGAATTGTATTGAATTCAAAATTAGGGAATAGATTAGCTGAAAGTATTGAGACAGCGGTCAATTTATCTAATGGTTTAGTTTTTGTTGAATATGAAGATGAAACTTTGCCTCAAAAATTTAGAAAAATTGAAAAACTAATATACTCAACCAAATTTGCATGTCCTGAAAGTGGATTTACTATTGAAGAAATAGAACCAAGACTTTTTTCTTTCAACAGCCCCTATGGTGCATGTGAAGAATGTGAGGGTATTGGAATAAAATTAAATGTTGATCCAAATTTAGTCATTCCAGATGAAAGAAAAAGTATTGCGGATGGTGCAATCGAACCATGGGCAAAATCTACTACTTTATATTATGCACAAACTTTAGCATCTATTGCTAAACATTATGGATTTTCTCTTGATGATAAATGGAAAAAATTACCAAAAAAAATAAAAGATATAATTTTATATGGATCAGATGAAGAGGAAATTAAATTTAATTATGATGATGGCTATGAAAAATATTCACATAAAAAAACATTTGAAGGAGTAATAAATAATCTTGAAAGAAGATTTTTAGAATCTGATAGTGAATGGAAAAGAGAAGCAATAGCTGAATATCAGTCAGATTCTGCTTGTGAAAGTTGTAATGGAGATAGGCTTAAAGAAGAGGCTCTATGTGTAAAAATTGACAATAACAATATTAGCGAAGTTACAAGAAAATCAATTCTTGATGCTTCACAATGGTTTAAAGATTTAGAAAAGAATTTAGATAAGAGACAATTTAAAATTGCAGAACATGTCTTAAAAGAAATTAATGAAAGATTAAATTTTCTACTTAACGTTGGTCTAGATTATTTAACATTATCCAGAGAGTCAGGAACACTGTCGGGTGGTGAAGCTCAAAGAATAAGACTAGCATCACAAATAGGTTCTGGTTTAACGGGTGTTTTATATGTGCTTGATGAGCCCTCTATAGGTTTGCATCAAAAAGATAATGTTAAACTTATTAATGCTTTAAAAAGACTAAGAGATTTAGGTAATACAGTTATTGTTGTAGAGCACGATACTGAAACAATGGAAAATGCAGATCATATAATAGATATGGGTCCTGAAGCTGGATCTAATGGTGGTCAAATAACTTCTCAAGGAACCTACGAAGAAATTAAAAAAGATAAAAATAGTATTACTGGACAATATTTATCCAATAAAAAGAAAATTGAAATTCCTGTAACTCGACGATTAGCAAAAAATGGAAGATTTGTTGAGATTAATGGTGCTACAGGAAATAATTTAAATAATGTTAATTTAAAGATCCCAACAGGAAGTTTTACTTGTATAACTGGTGTTTCAGGTAGTGGTAAATCAACCTTAATATTACAAACACTTTATCACGCTTTAAATTTAACACTTAATAACAAAGCTAGAAAAGCACCAAAAGCCTTCAAGAGCTATAAGGGTGTTGAGCTGATAGATAAAATTATAGATATAGATCAATCTCCAATAGGAAGAACACCTAGATCCAATCCAGCAACTTATACAGGAGCCTTTGGTCCAATAAGAGATTGGTTTACAAGTTTACCTGAATCTAAAACTAGAGGATATAAACCTGGAAGATTTTCATTTAATGTTAAAGGCGGAAGATGTGAAGCGTGTGAGGGTGATGGTGTAATAACCTATGAAATGCATTTTTTACCAGATGTATATATTCAGTGTGATGAATGTAAAGGTACTAGATACAATCGAGAAACATTAGAAATTAAGTTTAAAGACAAAAGTATTGCTGATGTTTTAGATATGTCAGTGGATGAAGGTTGTGAATATTTTGAAAATATATCAAATATTAAAACAAAACTTTTAACACTTAAAAAAGTAGGTTTAGGATATATAAAGATTGGTCAACAAGCGACAACGCTTTCTGGTGGTGAGGCACAAAGAATAAAACTTGCTAAAGAACTCTCTAAACGATCAACTGGGAGAACAATGTATATATTAGATGAACCGACAACAGGACTTCATCAGCATGATATTAAAAAATTATTAGAAATACTTCATACATTTGTTAAACTTGGCAACACTGTTGTTGTAATTGAACACAATCTAGATGTTATTAAAACTGCTGATTATATTGTTGATATGGGCCCTGAGGGAGGCGTTAAGGGAGGTAATATAATAGCAGAGGGTAAACCAGAGGAAATTTGCAAAGTACCAGGAAGTTATACTGGTCAATTTTTAAAACCATTATTAAAATAATAAAATAAAAGATTGTTAAATTTTTTGATAAATTAGTGTATAAATATTAAGAATCATGAATAATTTATTATCTTCTTTATCTAAAACAATTCACGCTTCTTTAGCGTTAGCAATATTATTATTTATTGGATTATTTTATTTAAATGGTGGATTTGC
>Ga0206682_10001960_pt1 | contig 19373 bp, 17 predicted proteins | sample M240m12015metaG_FD_155444 | JGI IMG/M metagenome (GOLD analysis project Ga0206682, IMG submission 155444) | Ammonia-oxidizing marine archaeal communities from Monterey Bay, California, United States - M2 40m 12015 | ecosystem: Environmental > Aquatic > Marine > Intertidal zone | place: USA...
GAGGGTTAGTCTGTGTAGAGGAGTCCTACGAGGGTGGTCTATCAACTCGAGACCTACAGGTCGATGTTTTACTTCCATGGAAAAACCGCGATTTTTGCAAATTTGAGATTTCCACAAAGTGCTCGCTTTTCGTCTATTCACACCAAAAAGCGAGCACTTCATGGAAATTTAGGTGTGAATAGACCTCACAAAAGCGAGCGCCCCTGACGAAACTTTCACCACGATCGTATCTCCCGGAAAAGCGAGCGCTTATAATTGTTAATTAGCGTGTAATCAATTATTAATTAGGTGTAATCAATTACTAATTAACTTCCATTTTTGGCAACTTGATTACATATTAACTAATAAGTGATCACACCTAATTAGTAATTAATTACCCTTAATTAGTAATTGATTATATGCTAATTAATTACTAATTACACACCAATTAATAACTATAAGTGCTCGCTTTTCCGGGAGATACGATCGTGGTGAAAGTTTCGTCAGGGGCGCTCGCTTTTGTGAGGTCTATTCACAGCTAAATTTCCATGAAGTGCTCGCTTTTTGGTGTGAATAGAAGAAAAGCGAGCACTTTGTGGAAATTTCAAATTTGCAAAAATCGCGGTTTTTCCATGGAAGTAAAGCATCACCCTGTAGGTCTCGAGTTGATAGACCACCCTTGTAGGACTCCTCTAGACAGACCAACTCTCTAGGACTCCTCTAGACGGAAGAGACCACAGCCTCTACCAGATCTAACAGACCCTTTTTGCCAGACCATGTATTCATGCCCCTTGTCGGGTCGTTGAGTCGTAACTGAGCCCATCCTTCGGGCGTGCGATTCATGAATCCTCTGCCACTTGATGTGTTCTGTCTCACTGCAGATCGGATTTCAAAAAGAAGTGCCTTGTAAGCCGCAGGGCTTGGTTTTTCGGGTGTGGACCAGTTGTAGTATCCGTTTGGGTTTCGAGGCACCAACCACATGAATTTGCAGACCAACATCATCACATCCATTGTTTTCTTTGGGAGTATTCTGCGTGGAAGGACGTCAATGCGAATGTCACCAGAGCCTTGTAGGATTGGCGTTGTGTGCTCTTGCATCCAGGCTATCAGAGTCACAGGGGTCATGTTTTCTCTTGGTCTTGCCTCCGGATACCACTTGAAGAAGATTGCCACGAACACGGCGGCGATCTTGTCTACATCCTTGTAGAATTGCACTATTTCTTTGTTTGGGACCTTGGAAACAACTCGAGTTACCTGAGGCACCTTTTTGATTTTCTGCGAACCGGCGATCACGGAAGGCTCCTCCGCGTCGTTGAGCTTGTCTGGCCGCGGGGCTGGAGGAGGGGGATCAAACGCAAATTTCGTGATTTTCGGCTGCATCGGCAGGTTGACGTAGCGCATGTAAAGAGGAAGATGCGACTCCATGCCACGGTCGGTGTACTTTACGAATTTCATATTATCACGCCAGAATCCTTCGGCAACAGCCAGCGATTGAAGTTTAAGGATTGACATCGCGTTTATGCGACGCTCGTACTCTCCGCCCTTGTCCAACTGTGGAGGAGTATCGAATCGATATACCGGCTGTCCCACCCACTGTTCAAAGGTGGCCATTTTGATGGCCGGCTGTATGAAGAGATTGTTAATGTACTCACCAACCTTTGCCACCAAGAAAGACCCGCCCCCACGTCTCACTTCTTTACCATTCACCCGAGCCACCGAGTTGGCGGAACACGCGTAGTCGATGTAGAAATGAAGGTTGTCTTTGGCGATCCGATCAACCGCAGGCTTCCATTGGGAGGCGTCGCCTTGCAGTAGGCGGTTTCCTAATCCACCAACCGCCCTCCAGTAAAGGTTGTATCTATAGCGCACTCTGTCGATCCACTTGCTAGGGGATGTCATAGTACTGTCAAATGTTGCAATGGCCAAGATCTCACGACCACCATTTGCACTGGTCATATCGTACACTAGAGCGGCTGTGTCTGTGCCGTGTTCCACCTCATGAGCAATGTCCATTCCAAAATCTGCGAAACAGCCTGCCTTAAAAGCCGCGAGGAGGGGGATGAACTCTTTGCGCGTCGGGATATCTAGACGGCGGGTCCCGTGAACGTCCACTGCGGTGTCCTGGTCTTTTATTAGAACGCAAAATTGCATGTCACTTGCCAGTGGCTTTACCTCTACCGACTCATCGCGGCCTCTCTTCATGTCGATGTCCTCCGCATGGCCGAGCAACTTTCGCAAACTGGCCATCGAGGATGGTGAGAACTCTAACACAACTAAAAACACACTTACTTATTCCAACAGGTCACGGCTGCATTCCTTGATTTACATATCGCATGAAAACTGTCTGGTTTTGCCTCTTACGTGGGCAAGCAGTGAACTTTACAATGTTGCTCCAAAAACTATTGCTGGCCGGGCTGTATGAGAGCACTCGAAACAGACTCATCGCGTTGACGCGCTCCTCATAGAGTCCCTTGCTCGCAGGTACCACCAACGTGTGGCCGTCCACAATACTCTCCTCACCAGACCACTCCTCAAGTCTGGCAATCTTGAGCGTCGGCTGTATGAACTGCGCGTTTACAAAGGTCACGACATTTGCAACCAACGCCTCGTCTGCGTTTCCAGTTGCGCACAGCTCCTTAAATGTAAAGTCGAGATCCGCCGAGATAACTTCATCGAGAGCATCTTGCCACTTGGCAATGTTGCCTTGGTGGCGAAGGCTCGCTCCACTGCCACGAACCGACCAAAAAAAGCCGTAGAACTCCCTACTATTTTCCAACCATTTGGATGGACTATTGAATGCAGTTCCTAACACGGCCGCCGCTACGACCTGCCCGATCAATTTATCTGGTGTGTCATTGGTAGGGTAGTACATCAGTGCGATCGTATTGTTGCCGCTGTCAGCGTTCTTTAGGACCTCGGTGTATGCGTCCGAGTCTCCAAGTGCGGTCTCTTTGGTATACGCAAGCATGTTCCTTACGTCGGATCGTGAAGGTAGCAGGTCGGAGCGGTTTCCAGTGGCGTTCATGCACCTGCTCTGCCCAGTTAAGAGGACACAGAATTCGAGCCCAGTGTCCATGGCCGTCGGTGCCGCCGCTTCGTGCCGCACGATGGGCGAGCTGTCATTCCGAGGACGCTTGTCGGTGAGGCCGTCTGTGTGTTCGGTGTTCAAGGACAGCTGTGCGAGATTGGGAAGCATGGCCACTTTACCTGTGAAACCAACCCGCGTTGCTTATGTACACAAGTGCTCAACTATTTTGGTGTTAATTAAAAACCGGTCTACCTCAAGGAGTTCTTTTTCTCTCCCACTTCATTCGGTGGGTTGGGTGCCAACCTCGACCTCGCTCTCGTCATCCAGACTCAACTGCTTCTGCCAGCCGATGCCAGGGTAGTACGCGAAAATATCACGCCCATCCGAAACGATGCGTAGCGAATCGACTGGGAAGATGGCGTCCACGAAGATGCGCGTTGGAAACGGGAAGGTCTTGTCGAGTGTGTCCTCGAAGCTGGCCCGTTTGAACCGCCTATTGCGGAAGCGCAGGTCGCTCACTTCGTGGTGGAAGTTGACAAAAGGGAGTATCAAGGGGTGCAGTGGCTCGTCGCCGTATATAGGGTCGTCGGGGTCACCCCTACGACGCGAGACCTCCTCCATCGAGTACGGCATGCAACTCGAAAGCTCGGTTATGATGGTCTCAACTTCATAGTAAAGTTGACGGTAGTGCCGGAAGAGCGTCGACGCTGAAACGAGCTTGAGCAGATGCGTTTGAGTGTTGAAGACGAAGGCGTATGGTGGCAGGCTGTAGCTTGTAGCATGGTCTTTTCGCATGGACTCCGACATGAAGACCTTGCAGTCGGTTATGGGGTCGATTGTCTCGGCGTCTGCGTCACAGAGCCCGTATTCTAGGACGAGAGAGATGAGTCTGTCGTCTGCATAGCTCAGGTGGTCGTCAAGAGAGCGGTATTTGGCAGTGCTCTTTGCATCGTATAAGCAATTGTCTGGATCTCTGAAGACGACAGCATTCGAGTTGTGGAGCGACCTCGTGATGTTCCAGACAGAGTTCATGCACTTTGGTAGTCCAAGGCCAGACAATCGGACGAGACAGTCCCACGAATCGGTAAAGTATTTGAACTTGATCTCCGATATCCGGTTGCAAATTTGTTGGTGCTGCACAGTAAGACCTGCAGTCAGTGCAGCCACATTCACGGAGCAGCTCTTCTTGGCAATCGGATGAAACGACGACTGCGAGAGCGCCCACTTGCGGTCAGGGTCAGAGGGCCTCTGATTTGGCGTGCTCACCGATCGAGAAGTCCGATCGCCCCAGACTTTCTTCTCATTGCTGAGGCGCACAAATTTCGAAAGCAGCTTCAACACTGGTCGAAATGGCTCAAGATCACTGCTATGAACGGGGACCCACGGCTCGAAGGTATTCGAATAGTACTCGTGCCATCCAAAGTCGGTTGTGTTTCGGTCTGCTTCGTGCAGATCAATCGACGCGTAGGAGTTGGCCTTCGCCTGAATGTCTCGCCCCTTACCAGTAGGGTTGCCCTTTTCGTCCCTTAGCACGCGCTTCTCTTCATACTCTTCGACTTTGTTCGCTTTGCACCAAAAGGTCCGCCTCTGGACACGGCCACTGCACACGTACTCAAAGACGTCGTCTGCGTTCATGATGGACTCAACCTTGTTGAAGTTGAGACGGCCCTCTGTGCCGAGCAGCTCGTCATACGTGAGAGCTTTGAGTGTGCCATTGTCCTCGGGGCGAAGTATGAAATCATAGTGCTTGTCCAAGTTTGTGTCGAAGTCGACGCCCCCGACGTGGCCAAAGTGAAGCTTGTGCTGCGCACCATTGGCACGCTTCAAGAAGTTCATCCTGTGCCAGAACTCGTCCGATGCCGTCCAATGCGAAGGTCCGAGCTGTTTAGTGCCGGCCTTTCCAATGATGCACCGAAATCTCCTCTCAATCTCCTCCTTCTCGATGATGCCTTCGGTTTGACAGATCTTGTTGAAGAGCTCCTTCCATTCGGCATCAAGGGCTTTGCGCGTGTCCTCTATGAATTTCAAGTTCTGTATAGATTCCCGAGCTTTGTCCTTTTTGGGCAGCGCCACGCTGCTGAGCGACTTGGCCATGTCATCGGCCGTTCGTGCTGCTCGCGGTGCACGGGGTGGCTTGGCATCTACCGACATAGAGGAGGGTTTCCCCCTCTTTTGAACTATGGGTAAGGGGAGCCGACGCGTGGTCAGTGCTCGGGAGCCTTATGCAAAAAATTCTACCTTTTGGTCTATTCACCCCAGTCCATTCACGCACAGGTCTACTCATTCACGTCCATGCGCAGCATGAGGGCGGGTAGCGGGCCAGTGACTGATGCATCGGTTTCGTCAGAGTCGGAGTCGGAGTCGGAGTCGGAGTCGTCACTGTTGTTACAGCAGCATGTACACGCCGTGAGACAGGTGCTACACACGTCGCCACACGCACCGCAGGTGGCTCTGCAGCACTTCGCACATCCGCTGCAGGTGGCGCTGCAGCATTTCGCACACACATTGCCGCGCTTGCCGCGCTTGCCGCGCTTGCCGCTCTTGCCGCTCTTGCCGCTCTTGCCGCTCCGGTCGCTCCGGCCGCTCCGGCCGCGCCCGCCTCCCCCCGCCTTCTCGATGTTTTCGACTGCAGGAAACGCCGACTGGAGCGCGGGGGCTAACTGGAGCGCGGGGGCCGACGCCATGCTGTGTTGGCAATGCACATGACACAGTCCACTTATCGACCGAGCGAGCGCGCAAGAGTTCACGGCTTTTTCTGGGTGTTGCGCGAAACAGACCGCCACGCAGGAGTGCAAGCTTCAAGCGGAAACATGGAGAGCTCGGGGGTGATGCAACTCAGTTTGAAACAGAACTGTCCATCGTGTTTGCTCTGGGTGGACAGGAAGCCGATCTTGAATGAGAAGACCACCCTTCCCATCTCCAGCGTTTCTATGAGCTTCCCACCGCCGATGAGCTGCTTTGGAAGAGTTTTGAAGTCTGTGTTCCGCACTAAACTCTCGTCCTTTGCATGAACGACGTCCAGTCGAAACTTTGGACGGGCAGGTAGACTCGACCCGAGAAGCTTGTTGTTTGTGTGGACGTCGCGGAGCTCGAACACCAAGCGCACTGTAATTCGATTCTCGACCAAAAGGTCGGCCGCGCCGCACTTGCTCGGCTGCACCTTATGAGGGAAACCAAACATAGTATCCTTGAAACAACGGTCGGCGGTGCCGTCGTCGAGTCCAGCTGGCAGAACCGCGACCATCTTGTACGAATTGGTTGGTTTCACTTCTTCGGTTGTAGGTGCGAAACGCATGCTTTGCACCGACACAGTCGGTGCACGCGCCTTTTGCAAGCGATCGACTTCAGCTTGCAGACGATGGAGTTCAGCTCGAAGTGTATCATTCTCGGTTTGCAGCTGAGACACAGTGATGGGGTTGTACGCTTCACGAGCGCCATTGCCCAGCACCATCAATGCCGACGTCTCAGAGGGCGGTGAATCGGAGTGCGACGAGCAGTGAGAGGACTGGTCGTCGAAGTCCTCTTCGGCCTGCTCGGGCTGCTCGGGCCGCTCGGGCTGCTTTGGCTGCTCGGGCTGCTCGGGCCGCTCGGGCTGCTTTGGCTGCTTTGGCTGCTCGCTCTGATTGTCGCTCTGCTCGTCGCTCTCGTCGCTCTCGTCGCTCTGCTCTCCGCTCTCGTCGCTCTGCTCGTCGCTCTCGTCGCTCTGATCGCTCTTGTCGCTCTGATCGCTCTGATCGCTCTGATCGCTCTCGCCGCTCTCGTCACTCTGCCCGCTCTCGCTCTCCTCTCCGCTCTCGTCGCTCTCGTCGCTTTCCTCGTCGCTGGAACCGCCGCGTTTTCGTTTGGTGGGTTGTTTGCCAACCTCTTCCATTGAGGCGCGCGCGGTGGCTCACTTTGCCACAACGGTCTCCACTTGGCCTCTCCGAGATGAAGGCCAGTGCTCCGGATGTTTGAACTGTTGATCCAACGAAAAGCGCCAAACAGCAAAAAACTGGCCACAGCGCGAGTTTTTTCATCGAATTGACTCGCCGCGCGCCCCTCAATCTAAGACTCGTCGAAATGAGTGGTTGGGATCCGTTGACTGGCCGCTGTGTAACGTCAGAGGACGTTGATGACTTGATCAGAGCAGCCGGCGGAACTGCCGAACCTCAGACATCGGACCTCTCTCAGGGGCTGTGCATCAAGCTGATGATGGGCAGCGGCGACGAGACGATACAGCAGTTCTTCACATCAGACGTCTATGAAGCACAGAGCCGAATCTGCGCTTTCTTCGAGGCCGTTGACAGCGCATGCATGCACGTGAAGATCGAGTGCTCTCATCTTGCAGCCATCGCATTCAAAGATGCTCAAAACGTCCACCGTGTGCAGACGTCTTGGATGGACAAGTCGGTGATGACATCCGCTCCAGCGACCGTGTACTATCCGGCCTCTGAGTTCTCAGCATGGGCTCGTAATATAAGCGCGTGCTTCCTCAACCTCCTCAAGATTAAGAACAATGTTGACTTGATCCGGGAGGTCGCTGAACGACGAACCTCTCATTTCGCAGGAGTGGTCGACGCAACGCCTGCCACTCCGTGGCTTGAGGCGGAGGCGCCGTCGATGATGCAGCACGCCTTCCCGCAACAAGGTGTCGTTCCCGGGTTTGCGTAGGAATGGTTTTTCGTGAGTGTGTGTGAAGTGTGTGGATTTTTAAAAAGTGTGAACACGCTTTCTCAAACTGGGCGGCCGAGTGAGTGCAGCTGCCACTCTCCCACCCGCACCACTCCAACCTGTTGACCTATGGGTGCGGCGATCGCTTCATATACACTTGGGCGATTCTTGAAGTTCCACCACCCCCTTCTACCGAAGACCAGCGAGAGGAGGAAGAGGTTTACGCAGAGCACACCCCCCACGTAAGCAGCACACCAAGCGACCACGCGCTCCGCCAAAGTGACTGGCGCCTCGGCGGCCCATCCAACTCCAGCTTGGATGAGAGAGCACTCGAAAACGCTGTTCCCAATGTTGTGCAAGAATGGCAGTGAGTTGAATGGGTGGGTAGCATCGAGTGACCAGACTCGCGCAGCGCAGAACAGCGTCCCCCACGTCTGCGCCAGCGAGACGATCTCAAAGAAGAGACCTAGCACTGTCTCTGGGCGATCCTCTGGTGAGTCTTGACGCACGAACGCGTAAGACCTAGAAAGCGTGAACACGTTTACACCGAGCGTTGCAACGGCTAGCCAAGTGCTGCCCACTTTACGCGCGTCCTCCGTGTTGCCCGCCATCTGGTCGACGATGACTCCAACTGCCAACCAGTGAACGAAGATTCCTAGAGCTACAGATGAGTCGACGATGAACCCTCGCGTCGCGAGGGTGCCAGCCATGAGAACACGCACGCACACGACAACACACTTCTTTTTTGGGTTGTCTCGACTGCTTATCAGGCAATGGGCACACCACTCCCTCTCTGCGTGAGCTGCGCGAGCGGGACGTCGTCGTCGCAAGAGCAGTACCGCCGCGGCCGTCGCGCCAAGACGGAGACTGCACGCCCCTCAATTGCCCAGAAGATGGAATTCGCCCTCTGCATGCTCGGCGCCCACCAGTCAAAGCAACGACGCCTTTCGCGCAAGCGAGAGCGTGAGATCGCGGCTCCGACCGCCCCGCCTCCGGATTCGCCAATCACCTCTCTGCCAAGCGCTGTGAACGACGAGTCTGGGGAAACGGTGTTTGTGATTGAAAAGGAGACGCGAGATTTGCTGAGCGCGTGCGTACTCGACATTTGCGACAACATGAGCTCGCTTAGAAAGGGAAGATCCTTTGTTTCTCGTTCAGTAACCGGCGCCTTCCTCGCCGTTCAGTCGACCTGCCCAAAGCCGCTGAGTGAGCTGTGGCTTGGCCTGCTCTACGTATGCTTCGAGATCATCTATGAGAGCTACTCGATCGGTTCATCCACACCAAAGCGAGTCGAGTCTATACAGACTCAGGTTCTGACAGACATGGTCCAGTTCCTCGCGGTCACCACCAAACCGACTTCATCTCCTCATACCATGTCACTCAATCCACTCGTCAAGGCTGCCAGGAGGTGGTCTCGCCTTGAGAACGCTGCTCTGGTGGAAGTCGTGGAGCAGGCGTGGCGCATCGTCGAGCTTCCGAAAGTGCGTCTTGCCCTTGAAGCGGTCCTCTGCAACACTGCCTATGGCAAGTTCCTCTTTTAAAATTCATGCAGAGGCACGAATGCGTGGGCACATCGCTTGGTGGACCAGTTCGTTGTAGTTAATTTTTAGAGCCCGTAGTCGCCCAAGTCCAACTCTTCATCGGACTCCGCGCCAAGCGCGCCGCCATTCGATGGACCGGCCTCGTCCCATCCTTCCCACAGACTCACCTGCTTTACGACCTTCTTCTCTGGCGCCTTGATCAAGACTTTCCGAGCCCTTCCCAATTTCACAGGTTGTAGATCGGCGGCAGCGGGTACAACGCGCTCCTTTACGCGGTGGTGCTCCTGCAACTCCTGTGGTATCTTTTCCAGGATGTGCGAGGCCGAGGAGAAGCGGAGGAGCTCTGCGAGGGCAGGCGCGGCGTGAGCTACATGGCAGGGGTCATGCAAGCGAGTCATGCGCGCACCTGGAAGCATCCTCGAGAAGGAGGCGAACAACTGGCGCTCGTTCACGCTCCCCGGCAGATTTGCACGGCCAGTGGAGTAGATCTCGCAACAGATGTGCTCTCTGGGAGGTCTCCACGCGAGGCCGACGAAAGACTGCTTGTCGAAGTGCGACTCTGCGGAGTGCTCTCGTGCAAAGGCATCACAGTTGAGAGTGGCCCGCAAAGAGGATGCGCCGACTTGGTTGATGACCGCAAAGTTGCGGACATGAAGTCGGACGTTCGCTTCCAAAGCGAGCTGGCGCTGCGCTCTACCGATGGCCACCCTGGCGGCCGCCGCGCCGTTCGTGCCTGTTCCCACCAGGCGCCCAGTGTCTGACAGCACATGAACACGACGCACGCCAAACACGGGGTCAGCGTTGCGACAGAGACCTATAGACCCAGAGTTCCAGCGCGCACTAGCTTACGGAAGACCAACACGCGACACCTAGGGCTGCTGTACGCCAGTTGAACTGCCTGTGAACACACATGAAGGAGGTTACAGGTCAGCTGCCGTTTTTGAAGCATCTGCCATGCGGCGTTGCACACCGCAAACCGCTTGGGAGCGTAATAGCACCCTTGACAGCGCGACGCGATGAGCCCGAGGTCGAGTGGAAGCGTGATTCCAGAGCCAGCCATCGGGATGGCCTCTGCCAGCTGCGGGGCGGGAGGCAAGCACGGAGAGCGTTAACTGGCAAGTGCAGGGTAAGGAGGTTCTCATGTAAGAGAGCGGTCGGCGGGTTCAACGCTCTCGTGTTGGTCTCAGCTGTAACGATGTTGACGAGTCTCGGTGTATACCACAAAAAAGGCTTGTAGACATGCAGCGCTTGCTGGTCTGTAAATCGCGTGTACTGCGACAGCACCTCGTCTGAAGTGTCAGGTTTGGGACCGTTCTCTTCGTGGTACCGCTTGCGGCTCTCTCTACACGCTTCGACGCACTCTGTGACTAGGGTTGACAGGTTCTTTGTCGGAAGGTCCTTGCGCACAGACGCCTTGGTCGCCGCGGTGCGGCCGCGGATGTTTCTCTCGATGCTTTCGCAGGTGGCAACGTCCACCAACACATTATTCAGTAGATCTTCCATGCCTCTGTCGGTGTTTGTGTGTGTTGTGTTGTGTGTCGTGTTGTGTTAGCGCAAACAACCATTGCTTTTTAACTCCTCGGCCAACGATCGACACTCGTGACAGCCGCAGAGCCACACACATTTGCACAACCCGTCCGCAGCACTTTTCCCACAAGATGAACAATCACTGAACACGCAACCTTGCGTCGCGACCGTTACAGACTCGCTTTTTGTCTGCACAAGAGTTGCAGGCATTTGAGAGGCGCTCGCTAAACCCGAGATAACGCTTTCGCCCCTTTCCACAAGGGAAAGACCATGTCGACTCTCGTACAGGCAGTCAGTGGCGACACCTTCAATGGACTAACTGGGTACAAACGTCCCATCGAGGGCGACCCGAGGGGAGTTCCCAGCGAACTCCCCGGCTTCCGCGGAGTTCCGAACAAGCCTGGGCAGGAAATTGGGACTCCTGCGATCAAATCGTCTGCCAACCGACCCGATCGCAAGACCAACATCTGTATTCCGTACGCTCGCGTTACCCCTGTGGAAACCCCCTCAGACATTGGTCGGTTGAATGAGGGCGATGTCGCTTTTTGCAGCAAGGCTCGGCCAGGTCTGCCTGGGTATGCCCACCAGCGCATGACTCGGCTTGCTGGCGTGGATGCACTTAATCGTTGGATGTCACCGGACAACTGGTCCATGAAGACACAGGACGGCAAGTACCGGTACATCCTCCTGGATCCGAACCGCACAGGGGACGACTGGCGCAACGTGCCCTTCCTAGGCGAGTGGTCGCTCGACGGGATCGTCATGAGCAGCGACGAGAAGGACTCCTACTACAGCAAGACGCGCGACGGCAACCTGTACAACATCGCCATCCAAGGGCCGACGATGGTGAACAATGGATTTCTGGACTCGACACTGGCACCCAACATGCTAACCCCCTACAATCAAGGTCAGTTATCCCGGTTCAAGGCTCCACTCGACGGCTTCCAAGCAGACTATCACCTCGAGAGACCCGGCTCTGCACAGCACAGGATGCAGCAGAAATTCGATTTCCGAACAGATTACAAGGGAGAGCACTACCACCTCTACCCCCTTCAATCGTTTGATCGCGAAGTGCGCCCAATGAACGAACTGTATTGCGGCCTGGTGGCGACGGAGTACTCAATGGAAGAATCATCGACAAAGCTCAAAAGAATCAATAGGCTCTACCAAGCGGCGGAGGTCTTCAAGGACGCAAGGCTGCTCGAATTCCGTGCGCAAGAAGCCAACCATCGCAACGGAATGTCGAATCTGCAGCCAAAGCTCACGAAGTTGGAGACCAAGCGTGGGATTCTCGCGGAATTGCTCGCCGATCTCAACAGTGCTCTGAAAGACCAGGCCTCGATGCAGAACATCTTCCCCAAAGAGGACGAGCGCGATGTCTTCCAAACTGGGGAAATGCAGCGCATTGACGATCTGGTGAATGAGCGGACAACGGCGTTCGAAGAGGCGAAGGAGGAGGAGAAGGAAGCGCAGACGGAGTACGATGCTGCTGTACAGAGCGTCGGCCCGAAGCCAATCCTGGACGCGAGCACGATCCACAAGAATTTTGCATTGGCAGACTCAGCCGCGACGACATCCAGTAAACGTATGCGAAGCAAGACCGCTTACCAGAAGATGGGCTGGCTCAACTCTGATGGCGACGGAAGGACTGCTGAGGCACCTTCGTCATTCGCAGCGTTTCGATGGGTATTCTTCACGTCGCGTCAGGCCTGGGAGCTCAACCAAACGCTCGACGAGGGCCTTTTGCCTGGCGAGCCTGCGAACGCTGCCAAACGCCAGAAGACAGTGGACCCTTACGACAACAGAGAGCTGCGCATCTCCGACTTCAAGTACATGGTGGGTGCATACTACCTCGGCAAAGTCGTCGACTGCAAGGCTGGCAAGATGCCCCACACGACAGGCGGTCCCATTGACACCGGCTTCCGCGTCAGCGCCAACGTCAACATAGAGTGGCGTGATTGGCGCGCGCTGCGCCGTCAATTCAATGCGATTGACGCAGACAAGCAGTTTGGAGCCGAACTGAAAGGGTGTGCAAAGTGGAGCAACAGTACGAGCGACGATGAGAGAAACGCCTTCTTCCAATGGCCGACCAACTTCGAACCAGCATTTGCCGGAGAGCCCAAAGACAACCCCAACGTGCCGGTGAGCATGGACTTCTTGTACACTGCCAGTCATGACGACCTTAGAAAGATGGAGTACGAGGAAGAGATCAGTAAAGCGAGAGAGGCGTATTCTCCTCCGTTGTCAGAGGGTGGCTCCGCGCCAGTTGTACTACCTCCGATCGCAGAGGAGGACGATCTGGACCCATCAGCCGCCGACGATGTCGACCTGGAGCCCATCGTGGGGGACGGCGATGACGACGACGATGACACCCCGGTGCTCGAACTGGATTTGGTCCCGGGGGGCGGCGGTGACGATGGCGGTGACGACCCTTCTGCCACTTCAATCAAACAGCAGTCCCTTGCGTCGATCGCGAAGAGCAAGATTTCCAAGCGGAAAATACGCAATCTGCGCGACGCAGTGATCGAAAAACGGTACAAGAATGCTCCCGAAATCCCAGAGCTGTCTGCCAATCCGTCTGCAGAGCACTTTGCTCACCGCGTCAGCATTGCGGCGCACCGTTTCCACTTGTTAACCGCTCCCGTTACGCACGGCGAGGCTCGAGCGTTCCTCAAGGGCGCTCCAATCAACTCTGCGGCGCCGGCCGCGCCTGTTGTCTCCGCGGCGGCCTCCTCTTCCGCCGCGGCCTCCGCCTCCGCCGCGCCCTCCTCTTCCGCGGCGGCCTCCGCCTCCGCCGCGGCCTCCGCCTCCGCGGCGGCCTCCGCCTCCGCCGCGCCCTCCGCAAAGCCCGCCGCGCCCACCGGCGTCGTTCTGCAGGCTCCCAGCGCGCCAGGCAAGAAGCGTCGCGCAGACGCCACAGATAAGTTCGCGGACATCTTTGGCGGGAGCCAAGACCAAGGTCCCCAGCCGCTCAACCCTGCACATCGCTCCGATGGTGGAGCCGGCAGCACCGGCCGCTCCTTCCAGCGGCGCAGCAAGGGAGCTGACAAGTAGATCGTGTACAATGCGGATCGAGCGCGCGCTCCACCATAGGTCTTGGACATGCAGACCACGGTAGGTCTTGGACAGATAGTCCACAGTAGGTCTTGGACAGGCAGACCACATAGCACTGATAAAGGGGGTGGTGGGTGTGTGTGTGTGGACTGGAGTTGGGAGTGGTGTGTGGAGCGTGGATTTCTTGGTAAACCCTTTGTCAAATATTAGTCTGCAGACCTCTCTCGCTAATCGAAAGCACGCGGCGGTGATCGAAGGAAGGCAACACGAAACACAATAATAAGCATCCGTGAAAATGGGAAAGACCTCCGAGGATCCGCCAGTTGAGAACGCTGTTGAGAGCGGCGTCAAGAAAATCAAGAAGCGCAAGCCGAACGAGGAGAAGGGTTACACAATCTACATCCACAAGGTGTTGAAAAAGGCAACCGATGGCAAGACCATCTCCGCAAGGGCTGTGGAGGTGGTGAACATGCTGATCGGCGACCTTGAGACGAGGTTGACAGACAAGGCCTTTGAGCTGGCAAAGTTCCAGAAGAAGAGCACTCTGTCCGCGAAGCATGTCCAGACCGCCACCAAACTCGTCTTCCCTCCCGAGATGAGCGGCACTGCCATCGTGGGTGCCGGCGATGCGATCAACCGGTTTACGTCATGAGGCGGGCGCGGGTTGCGTCATGAGGTGCGCGTCACGCGGAGGAGAGGATGGCGCGCGCCTCCTGTACGAGGTCGCAGCACTGCACAAGTTCATAGGACTCAATGTCGTTGTGCAGTTTTAGGATGAAGAGGGAGTCCACATGCAGCCCATGGTGCTCGCACAGTACTGAGTAGATTGAAAGCTGTAACGAGTATTTGTGAAAGTCGTTGGCGGGGACTCCCTCGAGACACCCGAGTCCTTCCTTGCCAAAGCTGTGTTTGTCGGGAGCAAGGTCGTGGGTAGTCCTCTTGAAATCGATCATCACAACCTGTCCCGTCTCGGAGCACTTGAGGAGGGCATCGAGTTGGCCGCACACGCTGACACTGCCGTCTGGACGCGTGTAGAACAGCGATAGTTCGGTTCGGTAGGGTTGAAGGGTAGGGTTGTCCTCGAGAAAGCTCTTGAACTGAGAGAGCTCTTTTGAAACAGTCAACGCCTCGTCTCCAGGTGGGTCGCCGTTGAGCACACGCTCGCAGACCAAGTGTGTCTGTGTGCCGAGCACATTGGCATCGTCCCACTGTTTTAGGATGGCCGCTTCGGCGCTTGCATCGTTTAAATGAGAGACCAGTTTGTGGTATCTGCTGGACGGCTTAGATCTCCACGAGGCCAGGTTCTTACGAACTATGAGAGGACCGTTGAATTCTTCACCTGAAAAGCTATCTTTCACCAGCGTGGTAGCGCTCTTGCCGACGAAGACCTCTCCGTCGATGAAGTACCGATGCCCTTCCTCCGAAAAGTCGATTCGAGAGTCGAGAAGTGGGATCGGGTTGGCAGAGGCCAGCGACGTGCAGTTTCGGCCATGCACCGCCATTGAGAGGCGTTGGGTCGGCGGTGCAGAGGCGGTTGGGGTCGGTGGGCGGTCTGTCGTCGCCACGTGGCACTCCGATGTGCCACGTGGCACTCCGGGTGGCACTCCGGGGACGGCGGCGATGGGTGGTGTTTTTGGAAAACGTTCACAAAGTGCGTCGTCGGCAAGGAGCTGTGCGTGTGCGTCCTGCAGCGTGCGAATTTGCACCAGCGCACCCAAGCCCAGCAAGACGAAAACAACGCCAATGCTGAAGAGGGATTGGTCACTCAACACAACAGCGTCAAAGTCGCCAAAGTAGGCGGAACTTGCGACAATCGTGCAAGTGATGACGCAGACCTGGTATAGAGAGCTGGCCACGGCCATGGTTGCTGAGGCGATGCACAGGTTGAGCATGTGCAACAGAGCACCGGCGACGACGAGAATTTCCGCTGACGCGAGCCAAAACAGGCTGTTGTGAAAAGGGAGCTCTCCGCCGAGCGCACATGCCGCTGCGACAGTGGAAAGCAATTTCATCATGTTCTGTGTGATGCCGGCCATCAGCCCGCCTGAGAGCGCGGTCAGAACCGTCGTGCGTAGGCCCGTTCCTCCCAACATGCCAGTGCAGAGCGCGGCGTACGTAGCACCAACGACGCCCAGTGCTACGCCTTGGTAGACCAGCCATGATGGCTGTCTGTATCTGTTGAGCACGTACGTCGCATCCAACACTGGTTCGGGTTTGGGGCCATAGACGTCGACCGTTGCAACACCGATTGTGATCATCAGGATGCAGGTCCATTGCTGCGGCGTAACCTCCTCTCGCCTTCCCGAACACCCCGCCCTCGCAAAGAGGACGCTGCTGACAATCGTCAGTCCTCCCAGAGGAGCGATGATGCTCAGAGGACAGAGAGTGAAAGCGACAGCATCAAGAGTGGTGTTGATGAAGGTCGCCATGGACACTCCTATTATCAGACGCCACCTCTTCCACCATGGCAGCTCGGCTTCTAGGAGCTTGCTTGATTTCATGAGGTTCATCCCCATACCACTGACGACTGCGCCGAGGACGGCGAGCGCGATGCCAATGGCCACGGGCTGGAGTGGCTGGTGGAGCGATTGCTGCGATTGCTGTGATTGCTCCATGGCATGTGCGTACGAGATTGAGAGGCGTTGAGTTGGTGGTCCAGTGGCCTTGGCCTCGCCTCGCCACGTGGCACTCCGGTGAGCACTCCGGGACAGCCGGTGTGTGGTCTTTTTGGAAAACGTTCACAAAGTGCGTCGCCACGTGGCACTCCGGTGAGCACTCCGGGGCAGCCGGTGTGTGGTCTTTTTGGAAAACGTTCACAAAGTGCGTCGCCACGTGGCACTCCGAGTGTGCACTCAGTCTGCAGCCGATGGGTGGTCTTTTTGGAAAACGTTCACAAAGTGCGTCGCCACGTGGCACTCCGAGTGTGCACTCAGTCTGGCGCGCAGTAGGTGCAGTACACGTCGAAATCGGGCTGCGATTCCGAGGCATCTCCGTGCGACTCCGACTCTGACGACAAGCCCGTGATGATGAAGTGCAATGAGAGACTGGCCGCCAACGCGCCCACCAAGCCGCTCAAGAAGCGCGCAAAGTCCGAGAAGAGCCCCCTTCCAGCGCGTGGCGGTCGGCGTGCTGTGAGTGTGAGTGTGAGTGTGACTGTGACTGCGTCAGGTGAATAAGCCGCATCGCCGCCGTCACTTGTTAGAGCAAAACAACCAACGTTTTCAAGTCATGCTGCCAAACCTCTCACGACTGTCCGGTTGCACATCAGCTGATTTGGCATCCCCGACCGACGACTCGGCCGCAATGGAATTGATGTATGCGACTGCCGACGGTGAGCTGGCGGACGTAGAAAGGCTCATTCAGGAAGGCGTTGACGTGAACGAGAGAGACCAAAATGGAGAGAGCGCTCTGGTCTGGGCAGCTAAACATGGGCACATCAACGTCATGCGTATATTGATCAAGGCGGGTGCCAACGTGAACATAAAGAGCAATTCGGGAAGAACGGCGCTGATAGAAGCGGTTCTAAGGCATAATTATTTCGCTGTGCGGGAGCTGCTCAAGGCAAATGCCGACGTCGACATAAAGGACAATGAAGGCATGACGGCACTGATGTACGTATGTGCTATTAAAGAAGAACACGCTGGAATCGTTATTGCTTTGCTCAACGCAAACGCCAATGTGGACCTGCAGGACGACGATTTGGGCTACACCGCGTTGATGCAAGCGGTCAAGAACCGCCACTTTGAAACCGTTAAGATACTAGTTGACCGAAAGGCCAACGTGAATATCGTCTCACGCCTTGGTCGCACCGCGCTTGAGATGGCAAGTGATGATGGGCTTGCGTATCGCCGGCAGCATGGGTCGACGAACCCACACAAACGCATCATGAATGTGCTATTGGAAGCAGGCGCCTGAGAGCGGCGCTGGGTGCTGCAACGGGTGGTCTTTTTGGAAAACGTTCACAAAGTGCATGCGCGCCGCTTAGCTGGCAAAATAAGTCCCATTGTTTTTGAAGGGTGGCATGTGAGTGGCCGAAATCCGGTGCCATGTCCATCCGGTCGTCGCCCGCCGGTACCGCTGCGGCTCCCCAAGGGGGCCGTCTCAAGACGGTCCTCTCCGCGGGACTCGGCCGCCTCTCAATGCAGTGCACCCCCTGCAGACACCCCATGACGCAAGACGATCTGATCAAAAACTACGGCACGCCGCCGCTGGAGGACCCTGCGGGGAGGACTCCCAGCGAGCTGGAGGATTCCCACATCAACACGTGCTCCATCTGCAACTCTCTTCTGGCGGGTCCACCCCAGGCGGACCCTTCCCTCCCCACGGCGCTGGAGAAGATCCAGTCCAGCGGCCACTGGTACCACCGATGGTGCTTGGCCCAATGGGTGCGGGACAACGATACTTGTCCAAACACACGCAAACGCATTCTACAGTCCGAAGAGGAAGGACTTCTACTATTCCGACCAAGAAACGCCGACGTGTGGCCCATTCCGGTCATGACGGTGCAACAACAGCAAGCCATTGATGCCGTTTCACAGGATGGGATGAGGCTGGAGGACCAACTCCTGTCGATGCGGAATGACAAGGGAGTGGTCATGGCCGCGGTGACCCATGATGGGCGGGCGCTTCAGTACGCCTCCGCCGCGTTGAAGAACGACAGAGAGGTGGTGCTGGCCGCGGTGGCAGAGGATGGGGAAGCGCTCATGTACGCCCCCGACGCGTTGAAGAGGGACAAAGAGGTAGTGTTGGTGGCGGTGTCTAGTTATCCATTCGCGCTTGAGTTCGCCTCCCCCGCTCGGAAGCAGGACAGAGATTTGGTGCTGGTCGCGGTGACCCTGAATGGGTTTGCTCTTGAATTCGCCTCCGCCGAGTTGAAGGGGGATAAAAGTGTGGTGCTAGCCGCGGTGACCAAGGATGGACGCGCGCTTAAATACGCCTCCGATGCGTTGAAGGACGACAAAGATGTGGTGCTGGCTGCGGTGACCAAGGATGGACGCGCGCTTTACTACGCCTCCGATGCGTTGAAGAACGATAGTGAGGTGGTCGAGCGGGCACGCAGTATAACTCTTATGGACAGACCTATGAGTTGGTAAGTTGGTCTGTCATCTATAGACCACCCCTCGCCCGTATAGAACTGGCTCGGGGAGACCTACTTTACACCCTCGCGAAACACGTGTTTTTGCCGTGTTTTTTCGATTTTAAAAATTTCCACAAAGTGCTCGCTTTTCTTCTATTCACACCAAAAAGCGAGCACTTCATGGAAAATTAGCTGTGAATAGACCTCAAAAGCGAGCACCTCTGACGAAACTTATATCACGATCGTATCTCCCGAAAAAGCGAGCACTTTTAATTAGTAATTAGTATGTAATTAAATAGTAATTAAGTGTAATTAAGTATTAATTAGGTGTAATTAAGTATTAATTAGGTGTAATCAGTTACTAATTAATGTGTAATTAGACTGCCAAAAATGGAAGTTAATTAAAAATTAATTACGCCCAATTACTATTTAATTACCCACTAATTACTAATTAAAAGTGCTCGCTTTTTCGGGAGATACGATCGTGATATAAGTTTCGTCAGAGGTGCTCGCTTTT
>Ga0206682_10001965_pt1 | contig 19356 bp, 26 predicted proteins | sample M240m12015metaG_FD_155444 | JGI IMG/M metagenome (GOLD analysis project Ga0206682, IMG submission 155444) | Ammonia-oxidizing marine archaeal communities from Monterey Bay, California, United States - M2 40m 12015 | ecosystem: Environmental > Aquatic > Marine > Intertidal zone | place: USA...
TTTAAAGTTTAAATACAATTAAAATCTGTAATAATTTTAATGGAAGAAAATAAAATAACCTATATAGAACCCCAGCAAATGTTCTACTTTAAATGTCCAAACTGCGGCGGTCTATGTCAGGTACATATCTCTGATATTAAATGTGGAATATTCAGGCATGCTATATATAAATCCAATAATGAGTTTATAAATCCTCATACACCAGAGGAAGATTGTAAAAGGCTTAAAACAGACAATCTTGTTTATGGATGTGCAATGCCTTTTAAATTTGATGGGAAAACTGTGGAAAAATGTGGATACATTTAAAGACAAAATTTATAAATTATTATAAGATGTTGACAAACATTATTAAATATGAACCTAAAACAGATTGGGAAAATAATCGCAAGGTTGATATGAACATTAGAGATTTACAAGAAAAATACCCTAATGGTTGTAATTGTTGCGGAAAATTTTATTCTAGAAGCGATTTCTCAAGAATGGTCGCCAGTCATTTTAAGACGCAAAAACATAAAAATAAATGTTTATATATATCTAATGAAAAATTTATATCCGATTTTCGAGATGTAACGGACATTAATAGAGATTTCGAAGAAAAATGTAAAGAAAACAGGTATCTTAAACAGGCTTTGTATGAACAAAGACAAAGAATTAAAGAACTTGAAAATGAATTGGCTAAATTTTACGTACCCAGATGTACAAATTTGATAGACATTTAAAGACATAATTTATACAATATCATAAATGGACCGCGTAGCACAGCTAGAAAAGATTCAAAATGAATGCAAACAAATTTTTGAAAAGAAGAACAAAGACTACGGCGACGCATTTGCTCAACATGGGACAGTGGGTGTTCTAGTTAGAATTTCGGATAAGATGTCTAGATTTACTAATATTTCAAAAAAAGGGCTTGAAATTAATGTTTCAGATGAAACACTAAGAGATACACTTATGGATCTTCATAACTATGCTGCAATGGCCATAATGTGTATGGAAGAGAATGCTGAAATAAGCATGATTTAAGTTAATTTTTTGCATAAAAAAATAATATATAGGTATAATTGTATAATACAATATTGAGTATTACACAATGAATCCTAATCAGATTTGTGAAAACATTTTATCCGGGAATGTTCCAGAACTTAATAACACTTCTACTGAAAGTCTTAGAAAGTTTCATAACTGGATTAAGTTACAGCTTATCTTAGATGCAAAAAGAATGACAGATGGTACAAAACTGTTAGACGTAGCAGTCGGAAGAGGAGGAGACATTTTAAAATGGTCAAAAGCTAGATTTAAATATGTTACGGGATTTGATTCAGACTCTAAGTCTATTTATGAGAAAAACGATTTTGATGGAGCAATAAAGCGTTACACAGGAGTTAAATCTCAAATGAATATGCCAAGGTGTTATTTTTGGAATTTATCTGCTACAGACCCATTTATTCTTACTAAACTTAATGGTAAAGACCGAGATTGTATTTATGATGTTGTATCTTGTCAATTTTCATTTCATTATTTTGTAAAAGACATTGACATAGTACTAAATATGATTTCTAAAAAACTTAGAAATGGCGGAATTTTTGTAGGCACTGCTATGAATGGTGAACGTGTTAAACAGATACTTTCAAATGGAAATATTAAAAATAATGCAATGACAATTGAATATGTAGATGAAGATATGTATGCATTTACCATGAATTCAGAAAAAACATCTCGAGAGACTTATTTTGAATATCGAGGTACTTCAACTGAATATTATTTACATAAAGATTACTTTATTGAAAAATGTAAAACATTTAATTTGTTTCCAGTAATGATCACAGACTTCCACGAATGGAATAAAAAATACACAGGACAAGAACTCACACTAGAAGATATGTATTGTAGTTTTTTAAATTTCTCTTTCGTGTTCCAAAAGTATTAGTCTTTCTTTTTATTCTTATTCTTGATGTAAGTTTTGTAATTGTAAATCTCTCGCCAGTTATCATCTATACCGGGGCACGATGTCGACCCAAATGTATTTGATGCGCTAATAAATGAAGCATTTGCATACATCTTGAAATCTCTTGCTTCGGTTATCATCTTTACATATTCGGCTTGGTTTGCATTTTCATTAGAAAGAGTAATTATTTGCTCCATGTAGCTGGTAAGAACAGTTTGTACAAGTCTCCAGATGTTATTATAAGATACTACTTTCTTAGTCTTTTTATCAATCTGCTGTAAAGTTTTCTTCCAAGATTCTTTTGAAATGTCTCCTAGTAAATATCTAATCCTGAGCTGTTTTAGCTCTGCGTCGTTATTTTCTGTATTTTGAGCATGGGTCATTTTATATTCAATGTGTCTGTAAAATCTATAGAGACACTGAAAGAATGAGATAATCACATTATGCTTAGGGAAAACATTAGTAATGATTCGTGTAATTGTATAGTCATCCAAGACTATACCGCACATAATCTGCCTATTTCCTTCATATGGATTACGATTAATTTGCTGTCCAGTTTCGCGCATCCAGCGAAAATATTCTGGATTGTGATTGTAACCAGTCATTTGCATACCTGTTCTCCAGGAGAACTGGATATGGCACTTAACACACCACATCTGGTCACAACCATCAATTTTTGAAATCATTTCACCGCAGCCAGGACAAGGCTTGGCTTCTTTCTTAATAGCTTGAATCGTAGCTTTGGTGTCTTCGTCGCATTCGTGGTCTTCATCTTTTACTTCCATACAGTGTCTGCAAAACTTAGTATCACAGAGCGTACAGAAATACTTCGAGTCTAAAAACCCATTACAGTTTTCAGCTGGGCATTTGACAGTGAAGTTATTGCTTGTATTCTCAGTAGATGTACTTGTTCCGCTTCTAAGACGATATATCTCGAGAGTATAGGCCCGGATTATCTCTTTCTGGTCGTGTAGCATCTTTTTAATACGATTAAGTTCTGAATTGGCTTCCGTTATCTTTTCAGAGATGTCCCTGATTTTCTTCTCGTTCATAGCGTCTTTTTGTGTTTCAGGTAAAAGAGAAACCTGACGTTCTACAAAAAGATTTTCAGTGAACTCTTTCAGGTCTTTATCCACAAATTTCTTTGTAAGATTTTTGTTTATAAAGTCCCTGTCCCACGGATTTTTACAGAACATACACATTGGATCTTGTGTTCCATTCAAAATGAATGTCTGACAGCATGTTCTACAAGCAGAGTCTTCAGTTTCGCAACCTTTGCAGATTACCTGAAGATGGTTAGACTTGTTGAACTTTTCGCAGCAGATAGAACAATCCATTGTTTCTAATTGTTATTAGAATTATACTTCTAAGTTGATTAAAAAAATGCAATAATTATATGGAGACGGCCGGGCTCGAACCGGCGACCCTAGGCTCATAAGACCTATGCTCTGACCAACTGAGCTACGCCTCCATATAATTATTTTATTTACACTTTAGAATTTACATTTTAGTTTCCACCTCTTAGTCTTAGGACTAGATGCAATGTAGATTCTTTTTGAATATTATAATCAGAAAGATTTCTACCATCTTCTAATTGTTTACCTGCAAAAATTAAACGCTGCTGGTCAGGTGGAATACCTTCTTTATCTTGTACTTTTGCTTTTACATTCTCAATAGAATCTGATGGTTCTACTTCTAGGGTAATAGTTTTACCCGTTAGGGTTTTAACAAAAATCTGCATACTATTACTCAATATTAATATTATTTTTTTCTTTAAATTGGTTTATCTTCAAAAGAGTCTTTTTGATTTTTGATTTCAGTTTCAACATATTCATCCAAAAGCTCATTATATTTTTCTTTTAGCTTACCACATTCATCGACTGTGTATGAATGCTTTTGTTCCAATTCAATATTTAATTCATGTAGCTCCTTGTTTTTATTATATAACATTTCATTTGTAATTGAAAGACTTTGATTTGAACATTTAAGAGTTTCAAGTTCTGCATTAAGACTTTGATTTGAATTCAAAGCTTGAATGTATGAATTATATATATCATTATATTGCGTAAAAACAAAGTTATAAGAACCAATTGTTCGCTTAAGTTTGTTGGTTAAATCAACAATAGAACGTCTAAGCGACGAGATTTCTGTATTTTTCTTTTTAATTTCAGAAGTTGTTTCGTTCTTAAACTTAAAGTTGCAACGATTTGTATAACGAATTGTGCGGTCTGTATATGTATAATACTTTACCATCTTAATTATTAATAGAGTATGTCTTTAAATTTGTGTAATAATTCAAAAATTAAAATGAATTTGATTTTATAAAAATGGCACCAGACCCTGAATTAACTGCTAAAGTTATGAGATTACGTTGGAAAAAAGGTATATCATTGACAGAAGCTTGGGCAAAAGTAAAGAGACCAAAGAAGAAATCTGATACAAAAGACAAAAAGAAGAAATCAGAAAAGAAACCTGAAAAGAAACCTGAAAAGAAACCTGAAAAGAAAGCACAGAAGAAAAAGCAAGATAAGAAAAAAGTCAAAAGAACAGATTCAAAAAAATTAAATAAAAGATAAATATAAATATATATATATATATAAATAAAAGTAAATGAGTAGGAATGATATATGGAAAGTGTGTGATAGAAAAAATCCAGAATTTGAAAAATTTTTGTCTGGTCTTTCTGAAAAAAATGTAATAAGAGGAAAAGTTTATACAGAAAAAGAATTCGGTAAATTGCTTAGTATTGATACTCCAAATAATATTTTACCATTAAAAGTTTATCCAGATCCACATTCTGCTATATTAGTTAAGAACAGGTTTTTAGAAAAAGGATTTGCTATATTTGATGCAAACGGCTATGTTAATGGACCACGGGACTCTCCTTATGTCGACACGGAAAATATCCCGTTTTACGTAGGTTCGAAAGACGATACTTATGAATTATTTGACCCTGTATCTCCTCAGAGAGCTTTAAATAGAGGAGAAAAATCTGTTAATCCTGGATATTGCGGTATATTTGGTATCATATTTATGGTTTATTTTAGAAATACTTCTCATATAAATAGTTGGATTGTGTCTTGGGTTAATTTTATTAATATAACTAGGGAACCTTTTGAAAAAAATAAATACAGCGACAGTATTGCTCTTCAATTAGCAGCAGATGTTCAATTGATAATCAAAAATAATACAAATTATTCTATTATGGGAAATGAAATATTAGATAAAATTAAACAATACTTTAATAAAGTTAAGATATCATTTCCTGGACAAACGGCTAAGAGGAAAAGAACAGATTTTGGTAAACAAAAATATAAGTATAATAACAGAATGTATGTAGTTCATATTGGACCAAGAGGAGGTAAATATATATTTGTCAATAAAATTAAAAAATACATCAATATTTAAATTGTTTTATTTAAAACTAAAATACAATTTATTATTAATATGAAAGGACGTAAAGTTTGTATTAATAATGAACTGAAAAAAAAGTTAACAGTTGTTCCTTTTACACCAGGGGCACCCGTTCCAACAAGTTATACAGTTTATAAAATAACTAATAAGTCTATGTATATACCCAGATATTACAACGAAGAAGGAGAATTAATACTAAATGAAATAACACCGGCTGAAATTAATATAAATACTATTCCAAGAGAGTATCAAAAAAATATAATAAATGAAATACATTTATCTATAATCAAAAATGGTTCATGTATAGCATGTTTGTATACAGGTTGGGGTAAAACTTTTGCAAGTCTTTATATAGCCAGTTTATTAAAAGTTAAAACCTTGGTAATAGTCAATAAAGAAAGTCTTCTCGAACAATGGTCTGAACAAATAATTAAATTTTTGGGTATAAAACCTGGTATAATTCAAGGTTCTAAGATTAACACTGAACCGGACGTATGTATAGGAATGATACAGAGTATTTCTATGAAAGAGTACAATTGTGATTTATTTGATTGTTTTTCTTTTACTATCTTCGATGAGACTCATCATTACTGTAGTAAAGTTTTTTCTAATGCATTTTACAAAATAGGTTCATTTTATAATTTAGGACTTTCTGCGACACTTAAAAGAGCTGATAAATTGGAATTTGTTCTTGAATGGTTTTTATTTAAGCCAGCAGTTAATGTACAATTGCTTATAATAGAACCAGAAATACATATTCATAATTTTTATGAACACCATGAAACTACTATAAAATATCTTCCAAATGGTAAAGTAAATTCTCCAGCTAGTATTACAAGTATAACAGAAATAAATTGTAGAACAGAATACATTCTAAATTTAATTAAAGACTGTTACAACTGTAACAGAAAAATACTTGTATTAACAGACCGCAAGGCTCATTGTGATTTAATGTATACATCTTTAAAAGATACATACTCCGTTGGTTTGTACTATGGCGGAATGAAACAAGCTGACCTTAAAGATGCAAATGAACGTAGAATAATAATAGCTACATTTCAGATGGCATCTGAAGGATATGATAACCCAGGTTTAGATACTTTAATATTAGCTTCGCCAAAAGGAAATGTAGAACAAGCCGTTGGTAGAATACTTCGAAGGAAAAATGAAAATCCAGCTCTTGTGATAGACATTAATGATTGTATTTCAATATTCAACAATTGGAATAGAAAAAGACATTCATTTTATAAGTCTAAAAATTTTAAGGTAGTAAATAAAACTGAAAAAATAGTAGATGAAATTACAGATGTATTAACTGAGTATTCTCTAAGAGACGTTTAAGCATGGTGTCCAGCTGCCGCTGGGTGACGTGTATGCACGTTAGAAACTAAATCAGGTTGTCCAAGTTTAGAAACTGGTTTCATGTGCTGAGGCTTCTTAGTAAAAGGTTGTCTATTCATACTATAAGGAGTGGCAAAGCGGTGACCTTCTCCTAGAGTAGTGTGGGATTTTGCTACAGTATGTTCATGGGGTACTTTTTTGGTCCAGTCTGTGCCTTCAATTTTACCTCCCTTGTTGGCGTAAAGATGAGCCATCTCGTCTTTACCGTATGGAACGTCAAAACTTTCATAAGCACCACCCTCGGCATAAAGTACGTCGTCAAAAGCTCCACCCTTGCTTACACCTAGTTTACCAAAAAGCTGGGAAAATAGAGATTTCTTACCACTGTTGATACCTAAGCTCGAGCGTGCTACATCAGAGGCCTGATGGGCTACGTGACCGTCCGATGAATGAGTACTTTTGTTTTTCATTTCGCCGGACATAAATAGGACTAGAAAAACTGCTCCAACTAAAACAGCCAAACCTAACATCATAGATGTATTCATTGTTCTTTTAATTAATTAAATATATTTTTTTTAGAAAATAATTTTTATTACCAAGGAATTTCTTCATTATTTAATATTTTTTTATGAATATTTTTATTAATTTCAAAAGGATCTTCATTTTGGTCTAATAATTCTTTAATGTGTAAATTATACTTAGGATGTCCTCCGTCGTGTACTCTTCTTACAGTATTTATAGTTTTTTCTCCTATTTTAGAAGGCATAAATATTAAATTATAACCTGCATCTATATCGTATTCGTGGTTTAATAAACTAGAGTGTTTTTTCCACTCAAGAGGGATTATATGATGTACTTGAACTTTTTCATGCAAGTTGAATCTATGTTTATAAACTATAAAGTCTTTCCTCAATAAATTTGCAAATAAAAACATAACAATTTTCATTTATATTATAATATTATATTATATAAATGAAACAAATATTTACTTATCAGCGTTTAGTTAATTTAGTATTAGTTTTTATAATCACAGGCTTCTGGGATGTAATTTTAAGAGCAATGGCTGAAGGTAAAATATCTTTTCTTGGGATTGAAAATATGAAATGGGTTACGACATTAAAAGATTATTTTAATTATCATACAGTTCTTGGTGCAGCTTTAATTGCAGCATTTGTAGGGGCTATAGCATATGTTCTTATTATATACACATTTGATACATTTAATGTAACTAATAAATTTTTACAATTGTTAATCATATTTATAATTTCCAGTTTGGTTGGTATACCAATGAGATATTCTGGTCTTTTTCCAATACTAGACAAATACTATTATAAACCACTTGGCTTTACATATTCATTTATAACAGATGGAATATCCGGTGTTATTGTAGCTATTACGTTATTTTTTATACAATTATATGTTAATTAATTATAAATGACAGCTATTAGAGACCTGATAAATAAACTTCGTGCAGATTCTTATTACGTAAGACTTATGGAAATATTAGTAATAAATGGCCTATTGGATATCTTCGAAGAAGAAATAAGAGATGGTAAAATAGATTATTTACCTCTTGTTTTAAATTTAATTAAGTTTTTAGAAAAAAATAAAAAGCACTACAGAAATTTTAGTTCAGATACATTTGAGAGTATTATAATACTTTCAATAGACGAAATAATAAATAAGAAATTTCAGATAGATTTAGACGAAGAACAATTAAAAATGGTCTTAGAACTAGTTAAAAATTCTTATTTATTTAAATCAATAATAACTTTCATGAAAGACTTTTTAATAAAAATGTATTACAAATGTAAATGCAAATCATGTTATTCAAACTCCGATGTAATTATAGAATTAGATAAATCTAGACACCCTACTGTTTAGGGGCTAAACAATACTTGATTTGACCGAGATTTGCCACATTATACAATATTGTTAGCGGATATCCAGTTTTAAGATATATTTCAACAGTTCCACACAAATTAGTAGATTTTGTAAATAACTGAATGTATTTTATGTTATAGGTACCATATTGTTCGTCTGAATTTGAAATTTCATTATTCGTTTCGTTAATTTTAATTGTTTGTTCTGCAAAATCCCCTGTTGATTTTAAACTTAAGTTATTTATATTAGACCTAAATTCTATCTCACTCGAAACATTTGCCAAATCGGATATATAAGTTTGAAAATCTGAAGAAGGCATCGTTATATAAGAGTCAAATTTTATATCTGGAATGTTATATATTTTTTCATCCATGTCTAGTAATTTGATTTTACTTGTTATAGTGGACTTTTTGTCGCTATTTTGAGATTCTATATACATATTACTATCTTCGCTTTCATAAATTGTAAAAGAAATTGTATCAGTATGTTTAATACCTTTTAAAATCTTAAAAACAGACAATAGATTAATACCAATGTTTATGGGATTTGTGCATATATATTCTTCAAATTTCTCATTTACTAAAAATAAGTTAACTATGGCATTCTGGGTTCCATCTATGGTTGTTAGTTTTAAACCAGAGGCATCAGCCTTAAAATTTACATCTGATAATATATTTTTAAGAGATTCAAATAAAATTCTTATAGCATTTGTTTGAACAGTTTTAAATCTAAATAAAATCTTTTTTTCAGACATAATTTAGATTTAAATATAATTTATCTTTTAAGTTAATTTAATCTTGTTTTTTAATGTACTCAAAATCATTTAGTTTGTGTTCTTCTCTTGGGTCTACGGCAGCATGACGCTTCCAAAGTAGTGTACATGGAAGTTCCTTAGATATACACTTTTTACCATTCAGAGGTGTATCATTTGATATCATGATAAGAGAACCTTTATTAAAGTCAAAATTATCAAAATCTGGATGGTCTAAAAGCGCATCTTCTAGTTTAATAGGGGGTCCCATATCAGCATAAAAATTACAAAGAGGACCAAGATAAGGAGTTACATAAGATGTTATGTCCGTGCCATTTAGAATTATAGTTTCTGGATAATAAGGAAATCTTGGTTCAGATACCTTGAATACATAAAATGGGAAAGTTATATTTTTATCATAAGTTATAAATTTCATAAACTTGCCGTTAAACATATATTCAATTGCGATATATTTAATCTTATTTGCTTCGTCTATTTCTAAAATTTCTTCATCTGTAAGCTCTAGTTTATTCATCATGGAACCATCTTCAAACTTAATTCTATAACATAGAAGATTGTATTCGTCTTCTTCGTATACGTCTTCAAATGTCTTCATTGTTAATGGATAAAACTTCCTATAAATCTTATGGATACAATAACCTATAAATCCAAATGTCGTAAAAGCATACAATGACCACATTTTTTAATTATATTATATAAAGATTCTTTAAATTTATTTATTAAATGGAAGAAACTGTTAAAAGAAGGGGTCGAAAAAAGGCTACCCCAGAAGATAAAGAAATTGTTTCAGAAGTTCAAGAAGAACCTATTAAAAAGAAAAGAGGGCGCAAAAAGAAATGGGAAACCACGCCTTTTAAGAATAATTATACATCAGAAGGCAATGACCATGTAAAATTTGAAGAAACTAATAAGATAGACGAAGATAATTATAACACAAATGCTCTAAAATTTGGAAATTTATGCATAAAAGTACACGATAATAAAGAATCTGAAAAAGATGCAAGCTTAGAAAATTATTTTGTTGCTTCTAAAGACGCAGACTGTGAAATAAGTTTATCAAGTGATGAAGAAGATACATGTAATTTTAAAAAAGACACTCATAAGACATTAAGACATTATACAAATAATACCGATGTAACTTCTACAAAAATGAAAGTTTCAGACATCCGTTGTTTTAACTGCCATCATACTTTTTCAAATACTCCTTTTTTCTTACCATTTGATTATTCTTCAACTTTAGATAGATATAAGTTATTCGGAAATTTTTGCTCGCCTAATTGTGCTAAATCTTATTGCATGAATAATAAAACTTTTGAAAATAAAAGTTATATACTAGGACAGTTTTACAGGAAATTATTTGGTCCAAGTTTTAGAATTAATCCAGCCCCTAGCATACTTATGTTGGAGACATACGGTGGTAAAATGAGTATAGAAGAATTTAGAAAATCATTCTATACAAATTCTAGATATACGATTAATAATATTAATACTAAAGTAATATACATAAATTAATTACTTGGAATATAATTTAAGAGCTATTATAATTAAAATTGCTAAACACATAAGTATATAATTATTTGTAGTATTACTTCTTATTATACTTGTTTTATACATAACTAGCAATTTGTCTTCAAGTGGTAAATTGCTAAAGTTGTCTTCTAAAATACTATAAAAAAGCTCTCTACGATTGTTAATGGACGAATTATATATCTCGCCAAACATCTGTTTATTTGTAGGTAATAAGTTATACAATGCATCTCTAGAAGAAGATGGCTCGTGAATAGTTTGCGTAACAGCGGGCAAGTTGTATCTTTTTGAAATATCTTCAGACGAATCATCTGGTTCTAAATCTACTTGTTCCTTTTTAATTGATTTATAATACAATACCATTTATTATTAATATTTATATTTTTTTTTAAAAATCTTACAAATTAATTGCTCTTTTACCTCTTTGATTAATAGTTACTTCTTTTGATGTTTCTACAGAACCACTTGACACCGATTCTTCGTCGTCTTCTCTTAGCATACTGGCTAGATTCATAGATGGACCAGAAATTTCCCTTGTAGAAACTCCAGATACATCTGGTTTAGATGCAGCCGACTGTGCCATTGCCGCCGATATATTTTTCATAATTTCAGAATTCTGCAAGTCATTTAATCCTCCGGGCATAGCTGAACTAAATAAAGTCTTTGTTACATGGAACATAAAAGCACTTCCTACTAATGTTACCATAAGTTGTAACTCTGCAGGTAAGTCTGCTCTATTTTTATACTTTTCATGCAACTTAGCAAAAACAGTTTCGTAATCATCTAAATTTTCCATAACAGATTCTGACCAACCATCTAACTTGGCGCCTATAGGGTCAAATCTTTTATTTGCAAATTCAAGGCCTGTTACCGCAGCCATTAAAAGTTTTTGCTGAAATTTAATACTAACATCTAGTTCGGCATTGTTTTTATGAAGAGCTAGTTCAAACTTAAGGTCAGACAATTTTGAAGACATAGAATACTTTTTAGTAAGAACAACTCCTTTCTTCTCTAGAGCAAGAAGTTTAAGAAGTATTTCTTGTTTTTCCATTTTTGGATCTTTTTTAGATTTAGCCGAAGCCTCTGAACCCGAATCAGAATAATCAGAATATTCAGACCCCTCCGAGCCTGAAACAGAACCTTCCGAGCCTGAATCGGATTCTGAATCTTCATCTTTATCTGGTTTTTGCTTAGTTTTTGAACTGTTTACAAAATTTTGATAGTCATCTGGGTTAAATTTAGAATTACTCTTCATAGAACTCTTTTTAGATTTATGGTGAACAGTTGGTTGCGGTTCTATGGTGCTACCAGATTCTACTGATTCGTTGTCAGAATCAGGGTCTTTAATTATATCTATTCCGCCTACGCTTATTGGATTTTTAACTTGCACGGTAGGTCTAGATGATTTTTCAGTTTCAACCTTAATTTTCGGTACAAAACCACTCATATTATAATGATTTGTTTCTTTTTTTTTACTATTCTCCGAACGAGCAAATATTAAATTAATTGGACCCTTTATTTTATGTTTTTTAGCAATTTCATTCATAAATAATAATAATTAATAAATCAAGTTTTTAAATTAAAGAGTATAAAAACACTGTTTGATTTATTAAATAAATGATAAGTAATAATATTATATATGCAGCGGGAATTTTATTTTATTCTAAAACTATAGACCAAACTACTTATTTTCTTTTAGGAAAAGACTTTGATAATCGCTGGTCTAATTTTGGAGGGCGTTGCGAGCTCAGTGATAAATACGATTCTGAGGTCACGGCAGCCAGAGAAGCATGGGAAGAAACTCTAGGTTCTGTTTATGATTACGACAATTTAAGACACTTAATTAAAAATAAATCTGTGAAATGTGTAACTTCTAAAACACCAAGTGGAAATCCATATTATATGTTTGTTGTAAAAATACCATTTTCTACTGCATACCGAGATAGATTTGCCACTACTAAAAAGTTTATATCAAATATACACATTGATAAAAAGTTTTTAGAAATAAGTGATATTAAGTGGGTATCAATTGATACATTAAAGTATTCTTTGGAAAATAAGAAATCATTTATAAAACTAAGAACTGTTTTTGAACAAACTTTGGCTACTTCATTAGAAGATATAGTATCCGCCATTGAATAATTTATTTTTTAACTAAAATCTTTTTACGTTCTTGTTTTACAGGTATGATTGGTGTAGGCATTCCAAGAGGTCTGGCCTCATATCCAGTGTTATTAAATTTATTTTTCTGAGTAACACCCTGAACTGTACTTTCTGGATTAATTTTTTTGTATGTTTTTTCATTCGTTAATGTTCTAGAGATACCAAATTCATTTCTTTTCTTTATAGGTTCAAATTCTCTAGGTTTTTCATTTATGTCGTCCTTTGACGAGACAAACCCTGGTATAAAGTGACCAGTTATTTCACAATTTTTAACCCTTATTATTCTAGGCATATCTTTAAAATGAGAATTTGGTAATTGGCTACTTCTCGTTTTAAATTCTTCGTCTATTTCTGTATCGTATCTTTTTGTCAAAGCCCTAGTTTTACGAGGTTTAATTTCTGGTATAGTTATAATAGGAGAATCCTTAGGTTTGTGTATTACTGATTTTTGTATATCATGTACATTTTTATTCATAAACGAATTACTAGACAATCCTTCTGAATTACCCATTTTGTGTTGCCACTCAGTTGGTAATTTATGACCCATTTAATACAATACAAATATTTTTTTATTTGAAATTATAATTACTCTTCATTGTATCGATAGAGTGTTTAACAGGGTCAAATTTAGTAACTCTTTTATGCATAGAATTATGTTCAACCGCTGTTTTAATTGTATTTATTTCAGGTTTAACTTTTACTTCAATAGAGTCTGGATCTATTCTATGTATTGTTTTTGAAGCTCTATGCATTACATCTTGAGAGTAAATCTTTCTAACATCAGGTAAAATTTTATTTTCATTTGCTACTTGATTTCTAACAATAGCTATGGCTCTATCCGTAAACTTAAATCCTTCTTTAAATTGAGTTTCGTCTTTTGGAAGCACGATTTGACTTCTAATTGCTTGAGCTTTTGGATTTCTTGCCATATTTTCACTACTTTTTAACCTATCTTTAGCTTCCGTGTCAGCTAAATAATTTACGTCATAAGGGAAATTATTTTTATAAGATAAAGAACTCTTAGTTAAACCGTATTTATTAATCTCTTTTTTTGTTGAGGTTGTCCATTTATGTGGTCGTGTATTAGGAGCACCGGCCGAGTCTACATTTAAATTGATTAGCTGTTTGTCTTTAGTTAATCCGTCTCCTACCTTTAATGAATTACCCATTGCATCGAAATCAGTGTCTGCGTCTATCTCAGAAATAATTTTGTCTGCTATTTTATCTGCAGATAAATTTTCAATTGATTCTGTAGATTCTTTAAGTTCTGGGGCAGTTAGGTCTGTGATAGTTCCTAAGTTTATATATAAACCAATTAACGATAAGAGTATTATTACAATAACTAATGACTGCATTATTATTATAATTAAATATTTTAAATTATCTGATAATTTACGATATTTAATTTAAATTTCTATTCTGCAATTTGGACAAGTATTTGATTTCTCTGTTAACCATTTTTTAATGCATGTTTTACAGAAAATATGTCCGCATTTTAGTTTAATATTCATTTTTTTATTTTCCATGCATATAGCACAGTTTGTTATTTCAGCACACGACGGTAAGCTTTTAAATTCATCTTCTGTTAATTTATTTTTCTCTTCTTCTAGGTCCATAAAAGAAGTTTCTCCGACCATCAAAGAGTGACTTAATGCTATAAGCAAAGGATGCATAAAAAAATCTTCTTGACGGTTTTCTTGAAATCTTTGCACTTCTGATTCATCTACCTCTTCTACAGATATTTGATTATTTTCGTCTCTTCTTACTAAAAGAGTTCTAACATTAGATGACATCCACATAAGTTAGTTATACTTTAATAATATTTTAATTTTTTAAACCTTTTTAAGATTATCAACATTTCTAATTAATCTGTTATTAGCATTTGTTAAATCTTTAGAAATTGGTTCTTTTTTCTCATTTGGGAAAAGGCCTAAATTATGAGTTTTTGCAGCTTTTGTGAATGGTTTAGACGCTTCTTTTGGAATAACGGGTTTTGCGTCCATAAAATATGTATCTTCCATGTCGTCTTCTAAATCACACAGGATATAATAATTATTTTGCACTGGGTAACCCTTTTCCTTAAAGCGTTCAAATACTCCGGTTTCGTCTCCCTGCATATTTAAACTTTTAGTGCGCGTTTTTTCTAACTTTGGTTGTAGTCTTCTAATAATTTGATTCTGGTGTGTATATGTTAAATTACTCATTACAACATTATTTTTATTATGAGGCTGAATATGTACATTTTCTTCAGTTAGAGCATAATTAACGTCTGTGGACTTTTTACCCTCTAAATATCTAGATGGATGAGATACAGAAATTAAGGGACTTTCTTTACTTTGTGTATATTGGTGGTCTTGTTTTCCCATTTTAATTTAATATTAGTATTATATTTTATTTTTAAATTATTACGTAAATGATAAGTTTTTACCAATTAAACTATGTAATTGTTTAGCAGTACCGGTTTCAACCTGTTTTCCAAAAGATAAATAATCCATCGGATTTATCTTTGTTGCAGTTACATTACTTGGCATTTTATTTCCTTCAAAAAAATACATTTGCTTCTTTAAGTTTGTATTAGGTGGAGTATAATCAAGAGTTACTTCATTTTCAGAGTTTATCTTTGCATCTTCTATAACTACTTCTCCCATTTTAGATAGTCCCTTTTTAAGATTATCTTCTCTTGTTTCTAAAAGTTTTTGAGAGTCCATATAACTTTTAAGTTCTTTGTATTCTTCGACAGACATTTCTGCTGAATTGTATGTTAGCATGTAAATTATAACAGATAAAAATACAGATATACCTCCTCCTAAGAAAATTTCATTTGCTTGACTATTAAAAAGAACAGCAAAGACTAATGTACATACTATTATAAGTCTTGTAAGAGAGTTAAATCTAAAATTTCTATTATCACCAGTAAATGGATTTATATTTGCAGAATTAAATAATGCGCAAAAATCGCTCAACCAATATGTTGTCATTTAATATCTATGCTAGAATTTAATTTGTTATTTTAATTTTGTCAAAAAGTCAACGGAAAAATTATTGGTATGAAGATTGTTAATTTCTTTTTTGTAGTCGCTCGCATATAATGAATTGTATTTATCAAATAACCCCTTGTTTTTACCGACAATTATTTCTCCAAGTACAAACAAAGATTGTACATAGTCCCATACTGCTTTCTTAGTACTATCAGTTAATTCTTCCCAATATGAATCTAGTCCGCAATCGTCCGTGAAGTTTCCAAACACATTTGCTCTTTCTTTAATTTTTTGGTCTTTTAAGAAAAAAGCATCATTGCGCGCGACAATTTCTTTTTTAAAGTCTACGCATCCCGCCATAAATAAATTTACAGGAACTGAAGGGGATGTAGACTTTAAAATTAAAAATCCTCTACGATATGTTTTAAGTTTATCATTTGGGAATGCTGAAATTATTTTTTCAAGAAATTCTTCAAATAATGCATTGAACTTACTTATTTCTTTTGACATCGTTATTAATGTATTAATTGTATTTTTATATACTTTTAAATTCGCAAATAAATAGATTTTTAAAATATGCAGATATATTAAACATGTCATCTGAAGTAAAAATTAACGGAATCAATATGTTTATAAATAAATTAGAAATCGTTGAAGAAATCATAGACATAGATACTCTTAAAACTTCTTTTCAACTCGACGAAGGAGAGACTGGTTTTTATAAGCTAAGTCTATCGCAAAAGAAAGTATTTGGTACGGAAACAATTAATGATACATATAACAGACCTCCAATTGGACCTATACAAACTGGTCTGTACTGTAGCTATTGTGGAAAAATTGGACCGGAAGACCACAGCGAAACGTGTGATTTTCCAGACGAAGACAGTTTATATTTAACTATATCAGCCTTTAATGATTACATTCTAAAAAATTTAGAATATCAGGGTGATTACAAAGAACTTAAAGATGCTATTATAAGCAAAACATTGACCCAAGACCAATTAAACGAAATTTTATTAATTCCAGATGAAATAGTTGTAGAAAATGGAACTTTTGATATAATTGCTAGTTTAAATGTTTTGACTAATGTTTCTTATTTTGGTATTTATAAAAAAAGAGGACCTAAGAAATTAGCTTCTAAAACAACAACTACACAATTCTTAAATAATATTATAATCTCATATGAGAATTTTGACAATAAGACTTCAATTAGAATAAGTAAAAATGGATTAATTAACTTAATTAATATCCCTTCAGAAAAGTCTCAAGTAGACTCTTTGATATCTCAATTAATAGAAAGAATAAATAACTCAGGGGCTGTTAATAACGAAAATTTTAAGGCTATTACAGGTTATGACAACTATACATTATTACGAGATAAATCTTATATTCATTCTATGTCCGGTCAATTTACATTAAATGTATTAGAAAAACCCGGTAGCCAGATTAATTTTGAAAATTTAGACAACTTAATAAGTCCGTTTGATTCATTTGGAAATATAATTGCAAGTGATTTTACAAGACTAGAAGTTTCTCCATTTGGAGATACTATAATAAACTTTAATGGTTTAAAAATTATAGAGTGGGAATATTCACTTGGTAGATTAACTAGAAATCAGGTAATGTCTAAAGAATATATTAAATTTGTCGCGGTTCCTGCAGATGGAATAAAACTAACATGCGTGGTAAATAAGTTTGGTGTTATTATGATGACATTATCTATGTGTAGTGATAAACAAGTACGCAGAGGATTATGTGGACAAGGTTTGGTACCCATTAACAAGGGTATGTTTAACGGTGTAGTTGTAAATTTTAATAAACTCTTTGATTCAGAAACAGACATTTTACTTAAAAAATCTTTAACTAGTGCTGTTAAAACAGGAACAGCTTTTAATACAGTGTCAGGCTATGCACCAAGTGGTAAGATATGCAGACTTACACGTACTAGAGAAGCAGGTGACAAAACTTATAAAGAAGGTATGAGACCCGAGCCTTATTCTTGGCAAGGCACTTGTCCGGACCCAAATTATCAATATTTAAAACCAGAGGGGGTTCAAGACGAAGATGGTCTATGGTATCCCTGTTGTGAAACAAAAACAAAAGAATCTGTTGAAATGATGAAAAGATATCTTCTTACAGGTTTTCCAAAAAACGATGAACAGGCTAAAATGTATAATATAACAAAACAAGGAGACCTTGGTTCTGGAATTCTAATACCGGATAGTAATATAATAGGAGCAACTGCAAGTGTTAAAATAGGAGGAAACTTTCAACAAGTAACTGTTATGAAGAAATTAAGTAAAAAATCAAATGAATACGTCGTTAAAACTTCAACTGGAGAAAAAGTAACTGTAAAAGGTACAGATTTTCAAAGAGATTCTAGGGTTTTTCCGGGGCTAAATTCGTTCAGAAGAGAACAGCTTTTGAGTTGTATACAAAAGAATTTATTTAAATTTGACCTGATTATAGACGATGTTGGTAAGTTATTAAAGAATGAAATATCAATAATGAATGAAAAATACAACCAGGAAAACGCTTCTAAATTAGTTTCAATTTTTGACCCAAGAAAGTTAAATAATGTAAATATGACATATTTTAGCATACAAAAATTTGTAACAGATGTTTATAACGTAAGAAAAATACCAAACGAGTCGGCCAACTTTATGTTAGTTTTAAGTCCGGATGGGAATTTTTATATAAACGATAAACTAAATTCAGTTCAATGTCAGATTTCTAATAAATTTTCAGATACAATTATACTAAATGGATATCTTAGATTTAATGATGTAGAATTTAAGAATGAATATCATATTGTAGACTTATTGTATTACAACGAAGATGTCACTTCCAATGATTTTCAACAAAGATATGTAATACTTTTTGACCTTCAAAATTTATTATTCACGAGTGTTATAGATGAAATTTTAATTTATCCAGATGTTTATTCTAATATAATAGAAGGTTCTTATGAGATAATAGATAATAATAAATTGACTAAATTAGTGTATGTAGACACCCAATGTTGTAATTATATCATATGGGGAAATAAAGATACATACCAAGATATAATTCAATTACAAATTCTTGAAAAAACAAAACAAACTATAAAATTTGGATACGATAGTAATGTTATACCCGAGGGTATAGGTTTAGATTTCTTAAATAATTACACCTTCAATAAAAGAGAAATACCAGAGGACTTATTCGTAAATGATTACTTCAATATTAAAGTTAATAGAAACGCAGATGGAAATGTAGTTCCAAATAGAAAAATATCTATATTAAATAAGTCTGAAATGATTAAAACATTTGCAGAAACTATTGATATTTTA
>Ga0206682_10001966_pt1 | contig 19333 bp, 18 predicted proteins | sample M240m12015metaG_FD_155444 | JGI IMG/M metagenome (GOLD analysis project Ga0206682, IMG submission 155444) | Ammonia-oxidizing marine archaeal communities from Monterey Bay, California, United States - M2 40m 12015 | ecosystem: Environmental > Aquatic > Marine > Intertidal zone | place: USA...
CATTGATTCACGTTACGCCGGAAAACTGGTTGGGTACGCGTGACCGCTCTTGGGGTATACGCCCGGTGGGTATGGCAGATGCTCAGGCTAATCCACAGGGTGTGGCAATGAGTCAGTTTTATTGGCTTTGGGCGCCGATTAATTGGCCGGACGCTGTAAGTCTTTACCACCTTAATGATGACACAGATGGCTTCCCCTGGAATACCGACGGCGTGTTTATCCCGCTTGGCGCTGATATTAATGCAGAAGAGCATGCAGAAACCATGCGCAAAGTCTCTTCAAATCTGACCTTTATCTCAGGCACCCGTCATGCAGCTAAAGCTGAGATACAGTTTCAGCGCAGAGGCGGTGGCATTGTCGATATAACCATGACGCCGCGATTTCATTGGTATATGAAGGGCGTTGGTTACGGCCACCCAGAATTCCCTCATGGGTTTTACCACGGTGGTCCTGCCTCTACGTATGAGGAGTATGTGCTCAATCAAATTGATGACGCTATGACCCTACATATCCAGGCTATTTCTACTGTGACTATGACAGGAGATTTGGGTGAGCGCGAAGGGCATGGTGTGTTGGAGCAGTTGATCGTTGGGCCGCATAAGCCCTCTGGATTCAAAGAATTGTTGGATATGGCGCCCTAATTGAACACAGCCTGCGGTGCCTCTTTTCTTAACGGGGCAGAGTTTGGGTGCCTTAGCTAGGTAGTCACATTAGGCAATTTGGGCTTGTCGCCAATCACGCCTTCCTGCGCTAACTTTTTAAGCTCTGCGTCGCTCAACCCCAATATGTCACCTAGTACGTCCTTGTTATGTTGGCCCAATGTCGGTGCTGGATTTTGCAGTGGTGCTGGATCTGTGCCATTACGGAAAGGTAATGAAGGGTGTGGTTGGTTGCCCACGAAAGCACGGTCTAACCACTGCATATAGCCTCGGGCTTTGTGTTGCTCATCTTCTAAAAGTTGTATGCCATTGCTTAAGGTTGCAGCGGTAATCCCTAAGCCTTGCAGTTGCTTCATGAGCACTGAGCTTTGCTGCTTTACTGTCCATTGCGCCAGAGTTTTATTCAGCACAGACCTTTGTTCCAAACGATCTGTTATGTTGCCAAATTGGCTCAGTTCGGTGCACAGGTTTTGTAAAGCGCGCCACTGAACCTCGCTCATTACCTGAATCAATATCCATTGATCTTCCCCTTGGCAGGGATAAACGCCATGAGGCGCAAAGTCCGGATGGTCGTTGCCTGTTCTTGGCGGCGGCGAGTTGTGCACTGACTGATATAAAACACCCTCAGCGCCCAATGGTATAAGGCATTCCACCTGACTCAAATCTACAAACTGACCCTGCCCAGTTTTCTGTTTATGCCATAGAGCACTGAGCAGTGCTGCCGTACCATTTAGGCCTCCGATGGCATCGCCCAAAGCAACATGCTGCATGGTAGGTGGTTGGTGTGCACTGCCGGTGAGGTGCGGCAGTCCGGATGAATGTTCTACAGTGGAGCCGTAGGCACGGTAACTCGCCCAGGGTCCTGTGCTACCGAACGCGGGCATTGACACCATGACTAACTCGTTGTTCACCGCTTTGAGGTGGGGATAGTCGAGTTTTAACTTTGGCAGAACTGAGCCAGAGTAGTTTTCTATCACCGCGTCGGCTTTGGCGACCAAATCTAAAAACAGCTGACGGCCTACCGGACTTTCCAAATCTAACGTAATGTCTAATTTGTTTCGATTCACGGAAAGATAGGGCAGGGCTTTTTCCGCGCCGTTGTCTGCGATCCACTCTGGGGTAGCCTCCCAACTTCGCCACCAATCAAAGTGCGTACAACTTTCTACTTTGATGACCTGAGCGCCCATGTCTGCCAAATTTCGTGCCGCCAATGGACCAGCCCAGCCCATAGATAAATCGATAATGCGTAGGCCGTTGAGTAGTTTTTCTGTACTCATACTTTGGCCTCTGTTTCGGCTGGGTTGTCTTCGCCGAGGGCTGCCACTCTGCCGCCAAAGTGTGGCGGGGTAGCAAATAGGCGAAAAGGTATAGACGGCGCAAGGAACGTTGTGTCATCCATAGAAATCGTACTGAACGCCTGCCTGCTGACATATTGATCTACCGAAAACAGTTCTTCCATGGTTGGTACTCGGGCCAGCGGAATACGCATTGCTTGGCCTTTGTGAAAAAGCGCCTCCGCGCTGTAAGAAGCCAGCGCCTCAATGATGGCGGGTTGTAAAAGGTCAGCGGATGCTAGGCGATTGACGCTGGCATTGAAAAAATCTACATCAATGAATTCGTCTAACGACAGTAGCTCGCAAAACGAGCGCCACTGGCCTGGCGTTAGCGTGGTGACACCTAGCCAGCCATCTTTGCATGGCCATATTCCCAGCGGATAAGTGGGCGGAAACTTATTGATGCCCATGCGCGGTGGTAGCGGATTTTCGTTAAACGCATTGATTGCCATTAAATCCGTAAGACACATATTGGCCTCAAAAATACTGTTGTCCAAAGTGAAGGGTTCTGTGAGGTTGCCCATCAGTTGCCCTAACAGATGACCTAGCGCGCCATTGAATGCGCTGAGGCCGCCGACTATTTGTGCTTGCACACCATTAGGGATTATTGGTGGGCCGTCTTCTTCGCCAATGCCCTTCATGAGACCTGTAAGTGCCTGAATGACGCCGTCAGAGCCTTGGTATTTTGTGTATGGGCCGCTTAGGCCAAACCAGCTAATTGAGCAGGTGTTCGCATTGATACCCGCCAAGCTGTCGGTACTGGTTAAGGTTGCTGGGTCATAGACAATGAGGTCCGCTTGAGTGACAGCAGGCTCTGCTGTTAGATCATTATGATTGCCCACAACACTTGCCTTATTGCAGTGCAAATAGCCGTGCATCGCGCTGAGGGTTTCTCCACCCTGTGCTTTAGGCAGAAGGGGCTTGAGTTGTCGAGTAGGAAAGCCTTGAGGAGGCTCTACATTAGTCACTGTAGCGCCGTAATCTGCGAACAGCTTGCAGGCATAACTTGTGGCCACAGTGCCGGATATGTCAGCAACGTTCAGTCCATCAAAGGGCTTTGTCTGCTCAGTATCTGTTTGCTGCATGGCTAAATCTCTCTAAAGGGTCTTGAGCCAGTCCAATATATGGTCATTAGTTGCCTCTGGTGCCTCTTGTTGGGTCCAGTGGCCTGCACCGGGAATCAGCGCGTTGGTTCGAAGGTCTTTTACATGCGTAGGCATATTTTCTAAGGCCACGGCGGCCATCATAATTACGCCGTCTCTATCTCCTGCAACAAAAAGTGCAGGCTGGTGAATTTCAGTAGGCGCACCCTCGGTCAGCGACCAGGTCAAATTATGGTTGCGGTAGTAGTTGAGCGGACCGCGAAAGCCACTGTTGGTAAATTCATTTACGTAGAAGTCTAGGTCTGCCTCACTCAGCCATGGACCCATCTTGTCAGGATCGGGTAAATCCGAGAGCAAATCTGCGTCAGCAGGCTTTTCGGTGATTAAACCGATGTCCATTTGGCCACTGGCCATATGATAAAACTTGCGCAGGCTGATGCGCACGTTGGCCTCTAGCTCTGCCTCGCCTACACCGGGTTCTTGGAAGTAGAGCTGGTAAAAGAACTTGTCTTTGAATATCGCTTTCAGCATATCTAATGGCGGTACTTCAGCCCGAGGACTAAACGGCACGGAAAGCGCGCCAACGGCAGTGACCTTGTCAGGATGGCTGAGTGCGCAGCTCCATGCGGTAGGCGCGCCCCAGTCGTGGCCAATAACAATGGCGGTCTCGTAACCCAGCGCTGGGATTAAACCAATAATGTCGTTAACTACTTCTACTTGGTTGTAACCGTCAATGGCGTCTGGCTTGTCGCTGTCGCCATAGCCGCGCATGTCGGGTGCAACTACGTGGTAACCCGCGTTGGCCAAAGGCGCAAACTGATGTCGCCATGAATACCAAGATTCTGGAAAGCCGTGCAGTAGCAAAATCAATGGGGCGGAGGAGTCACCTTGCTCTGCGATATTCAGTTCAATACCGTTTGTAGCAACGCGGCGCTGGCTAATGGCGGGAAATAAATTAGATGCGGTCACGACATATTCTCTTGTTATTCAATGAACAAATAGAACCATGGCTTTTGATGCGTCGCAACCTTGCAAAAGCCAAGCAAGTGATGAGGGGGTTCAGAGGCAGTAAGTCAGAACGCCGGAACGAAGCGTCGGCTCATAAGGTTTGGAAAAATGGTGGAAGACGGTGTAATCCTTTGGCGGGCCTAGCATCCAGTGGCCAAAAAAATTGCGTAACATTTGTTGCGTACTGGGCGAAGTACTGTTGTAAATACTGTTTAAAAACAGCGCCTAGCCCAGTCGCAAACGGGTTTAGTCTTTACCGAGTTTTAGTCTTTACCATACAACGTCACAACACACGCGCCACCAAGGCCTAGGTTGTGTTGTAGGCCGTGTTTAGCACCTTCCACTTGACGGGCACCGGCGTCGCCGCGAAGTTGCCATACAAGCTCTGTACATTGCGCCAGACCGGTGGCACCCAATGGGTGCCCTTTAGACAGCAAGCCGCCTGATGGGTTGGTTACAACTCGGCCGCCGTAGGTGTTTTGGTCGTCGCAAATAAACTGTTCTGCAGTACCTTCGCCAGTTAAGCCTAAGGCTTCATAAGTGAGTAGTTCGTTTGCAGTGAAGCAGTCGTGTAATTCACATACCTGTACGTCCTCTGGGCCAACGCCCGCTTCTGCGTAGACTTTCTCCGCTGCTGATTTAGCCATGTCGTAACCTACAAGCTTGCGCATTGAGTGATCTTCCAAGGTGCTTGGAAAGTCAGTGGTCATTGCTTGAGCTTTGATGCGGATGACGTTATTTAAACCATGCTTTGCAGCAAACTCGTCGCTGCAAATCACTGCAGCGGCAGCGCCACAAGTAGGCGGGCAGCACTGGTAACGGGTTAACGGGCCATAGATGTGTGGGGACTCCATCACTTCTTCTAGGGTCAATTGGTTGCGGAATACCGCGTATGGGTTATTTGCCGCATGGCGTCGTGCTTTCACTGAAATCTTCGCAAAAGTAGACATCTCGGTGCCGTATTGGTCAGCATACTCGCGTCCTGCGCCACCAAAATACTGGGCTGCATCAGGTGCGCCGCGATCGGTGTCTTGCATGGACTTGCGTTCCTTGAAAAAACGCTTCATTGGGCTTGGGCGGTCGCTGAATACTGCGCCCAATGCGCCGGGTACCATTTGTTCAAAACCTAGTGCTAGGGCGCAGTCTACAACACCGGATTGCACGGCTTGGCGGGCCAAGAACAATGCAGAAGAGCCAGTGGCACAGTTGTTGTTGACGTTGATTATAGGCACGCCTGAAAGACCTAGGCCGTAAACTGCGGCTTGTCCTGCGGTTGAATCACCGTACACGTAGCCCACGTAAACTTGACCTACTTTAGAATAGTCGATGCCTGCATCTTCTATCGCTAGCCGTGCGGCGGCTTCGCCCATAACTGGATAATCGTCACTCGCACCTGGCTTGGTGAAAGGAATCATTCCTACGCCTGCAACATTAACGCCCATAACCCTTCTCTCTTATATTTGGTATTGAGGTCAGATATTAAGCTACACCGCAGCCTATCGCCAAGCCCCATTGGGCGTGAATTGCTTTATATGAGCTGGGGCTAGTCGGTACTAGTGGTAGTTGGTTATCTTTTGGGTGAATTAGCTATACCCGCTACATCGCGGAGCGGCGCTTTAGCGCGTTTCATCTGTGACTTGGTGGCCATCAAATGGCAATATGAAATGCTATCAGCAGCTTCAAACTGGCCCTATATTTTAGGTTCACGGGTCGTTTGTTAACGAATTGGATTTAAAAATATGCAGCCAATTTTTTTTGATTTAGATGGCACTTTGACGGACCCCAAAGAGGGCATTACAGGGTGTATTCAATATGCCATGGAGAAGCTCGATGAACCGGTCCCCAACAAGGATGATTTAACTTGGTGTATTGGGCCCTCGCTCATCCATAGCTTCGATATTTTGGTTGGCGCAGAGCGCTCAATTCAGGCGGTAGAGTTTTATCGAGAACGCTTCAGTACGGTGGGTCTTTTTGAAAACATCCCCTATGCGGATATCGCGTATGTGCTTGGCACGTTGAAGAGTGCCGGACACCCTTTGTTTGTGGCTTCAAGTAAGCCCCTGGTCTTCGTCGATCGAATCCTTAAAAATTTTGATTTATTCGAATACTTTCAAACTACCTTCGGCTCCAATTTAGACGGTACATTGGCTGACAAGTCCGAGCTGTTGGCCCATGCATTGAATACCACAGGTTTCTTAGGTTTAGATTGCTTAATGATTGGTGACCGCATGCATGACGCTCAAGGAGCCGCCAGTAATGGCATGGATTTTATTGGTGCACTTTATGGGTATGGCAATGTGGGAGAGTACCAACAGCACGGATTTAGCCGTTGGGCTGAAAGCCCAAGAGGTTTGTTGGGGTTGATTGGGTCTGAGTAAAAATCTCTGAGTGGCAGACTATGAGTTTTGGGCAATTTCTTCATGATTTTGAATAACTCGCTCAATTACCACGGCTAAAAAGGCTTTTGCGAATTCGGGATCTAAGTCGTGCTGTAACGCCAGCTCCGTTATGCGCTGATATTGCTTTGCTTCGCGGTTAGGGTCCTTGGCCGGTAAATTATTAGCAGCTTTGTATGCGCCAACTTGGTTGGTTATTTTAAATCGCTCTGCGAGTTTGGCGATGATCGCGTGATCTATGTCGTCGATTTTTGTTCTTAGTTCGTCTAACGGTTCCACACTTCTTCCTTGCTAAATTGCTAAACGCTAGAGCTTGGAGAGTGATCTGATCTAGCGTATTTTGCGTCTTTTCATTGAGCTTTTTTATAGCGTATTGAGGTAATCATACATCACGCTCACAAATGCTATCCGGGTCTGTTAGTTCTACCTTCGAATAGATGGTTTGGCCGAATGGCTTCGTACTCTGCCAACACTGGGGCGAATTCTTCTGGAGTGCTGGCGTGAATAATAATGCCGTCTGCACCGGCGGTGAATTGATCTACCCATCTTTGCGCGCAGGTTTTTGCATTGCCAACGGCTGCTGGGCGCCAGCTTTCCGGTATGAGTTTTTCTATGCTTTCTAGCTCGCTAAGCGTGGCTACGCTGTCTATGGCACCTTTCATGTCAGCAACTACAGGGGCCTCTCTAAATTTGCGTAGAACCTCTGTATCCCAGTCATTTACGCCTACTAACAACTCGCCATAGCCTTTGATTTGTAAGTAGGTAGCCAGGCGAGCCACGATGAGTTTTAGGTAATGGGCGTCGCTCACATCGCAGGCGGTTGCGAATACTGACCATAGTTTGCCTCCGCTTTTATGCGCCTGCGCCTCGCCTGTACGAAAACTAGCAACGGCATTGCTGAGTGCTTGGTCACTCATAAACGTATGCAGGTGTGCGCCATCATAAATGCGGCCTGCATTTTCTAAACTTTTGGGACCAAAGCCGACATATAAAATCGGAATGTCTTCATCTACATAGTTTGCCAGTTGCAGTGCGTGGTATTGGCCGAGTTCACTGTCGTGATTCATTACGGTTTCACCACGCCAAAGCTGTCGCAGTAATTTGATAAATGCTTCTTCGCGGGCATAAGTCGGAAAATCTACATTCATCGCCTGCCAGCGTAATTTCACGCCTTTCGCTAGGCCTAAACTGAATCGGCCTTGAGATAAGCTACTCAAGGTTGATCCCATTGAGGCGGTGATGACCGGATGACGCGTGTTTAAGTTGGTGCCTGATGTGCTGATGAAAATTGAATCTGTAACAGCGGCTACGGCACCGCACACTGCTGCGATTTCTTTATAGTCCGCGCGCTCAGAAATCATAATGCCGCCAATGCCTAACGCTTCGGCATCTTGTGCCTGATTCAATATGTCTCTTGGTGTGCGGGTGTGTCCTGGCAGGCCATAAAAGGCCAGTTCAGGGAATTTTGATGTGTAGTCTGGGTGCATGAAATTGCCCAATGAGTTTAAGGTCGAATGCTGTGCATATACGGATTAAGGAACGTGCCGGTTGGGTCTACGCTGTCGCGAACGCGCCACCAGTCGCTCCAGCGAGGGTGTAGGTCGGCCATCTGTTGGTCGTTCAAATAGTTTACTTTGCCCCAGTGAGGCTTGCCGCCGTGGGCTAAGAAAATTTCTTCGCAGGCGCGGTAGTAGGCTTCGTCTGGTTCATCAATGCCTTGGTGCACGGATATGGTCACAGTAGGGCGTTGATAGGCGGTAGATAGCCATACATCGTCCTCGGCTAGTGTGCGGTACTCAACGGGCCAACTGACGTCAGTAAAGGTGTTAGCCAACAGTTTTTGAATCTCATTCATACAGGCGATACCTGATTCGGCCGGTACGCTGTATTCCATTTCGGTGTGTTTATGCGGTCGATGGTTGGGCAACACCTCATAGCTCCAACCGTGGCGCTGACCCTCGCCACCTAGCGGGTACTTGCCCGGTTCAGTGGTTACATTAATCACTTTTACTTGGGCCGTATCCGTGCGCGGATACCAAAAGAATTCGCAATGTCGGTTATTGGCAACATAACCATCTAACTCTTGGAGTAGGGTGCTCAGGGGTGTTTGCCAAGTTTTCTCAACCAAGCGAAAGGAGGCGTTAAGAGCAAGTTGGAGGCGCGTGATAATGCCAAAGGCACCTAGGTGCAGGCGGCTGGCTTGCCACAGTTCCGAGTTTTCGTTAGCAGAGCAATTTACCAAGCTGCCGTCTGCTAAAGCTAACCTAGCGCCTACTACGCGGCTGCTGAGGTTTTGCAGTGTGGCGCCTGTGCCATGTGTGCCTGTGGCCGTTGCGCCAGATATGCTTTGTTGGTCTATATCGCCTTGGTTGGGGAGGGCTAGTCCCACTTGGTGTAATGCGTTGCCCAAACTAAAGATGCGGCTGCCGCCCCAAACCCAGGCTGTATTAGATGCCTGGTCGCTAGAAATAATGCCGGACAAACCTAGAGTGTCGACAATAATGTCGTTATTGCCGACCAAATCTTGGTGGCTGTGACCGCCGCCCACAGCGCGCAGGCTTTGGCCTGCTTTTCTGCAGGCGAGTGCCAGAGACGCTGCTTGATCCTCTGAGTAAACATGGGTCAGTTGTTGAGGCTTATGTTTTAGTCTGCCCGACCAGTTATGCCATTGCGCCATATTGGTTCCCGTTCTGAACTGTTAGTTTTGTGCTTTTACTTTTGTGCTACTACTTTCCTGCTGGCAGCGGACCGCTATCACCTGCCTGTGAACACCGGTGTGCGTTTGGCCATAAATGCGGCCACTGCTTCTTTGTGATCTTTGGTAGAGGCGCAGCGCATCAGCCGGTCGGCCTCCATATTAAGCGAGGCACGCAGGTCGCAACCGGTGGCCGCGTTAATATTCTCCTTCATATAGCCCAAAGCGATTGGCGGACCAGATGCAATGTGTTTGGCCAGGTTCATGGTTTGCGTTACGAAATCTTCGTCTGGCACCACTTGGTTAAAAATGCCCAGGGCAAGGGCTTCATCTGACTGCACACGGCGTGCGGTGTAAAAGAGTTCTTTGGTTTTTGCAGGCCCCACCAATTGATTGAGTAACCAGCTACCGCCGTAATCTCCAGAAAAACCGATGTTTCTATAGGCGGTGGTGACGAACGCTGAGGCCGCCGCAATGCGAATATCGCAGGCAAGGGCTATGCAAAAACCAGCGCCTGCCGCCACGCCCGGTAATGCGGCGATAGTGGGTTTGGAGTGTTCAAAAAGGCGAGGGGTTAGGGTGTCATGTTTGTGTTGCAGGACACGGGTACGCTCTTGAATAGTGGGCTTGGGGGTGTCGGGGTCACTACTACCTGCACCCATGCCGCCGATATCGCCGCCCGCACAAAAGGCTGAGCCAGCACCGGTGATGACAAGGCAGCCCACGTCTTGCCGCGTGTCTAGGTCGAGCAATATCTGGCGTAGCGCCGGTGTTAGGTTGTCGGACAGAGCGTTACGCTTTTCTGGTCGATTTAAGGTAATTGTCGCCACGCGATCTTCAATGTTACAAAGCAGTTCGTCGGTGCCTGTATCTATAGCTAAGCCCATGTTTACTCCCCAGTGTCTCTCTTCGTTTTTCAATTAGTTTTGCAATTAGTTTTGCTTTTGGTTTTAGCAGCAATGCTCATTAGTACACAAATGCGTCTATATATGCCCCTGGTCCCTAAGAGCCTCTTGCGCCTCAGCGCCGTAGCCGATTTCCTGCAAGATGTCTTGCGTATGGCTGCCTACCTCACCGCCGGGCCAAGTGGTAATGCCCGGCGTGGCAGATAGCTTCGGCATTATTGCGGGTATTTTTAGCATGCTGCCTGCCATGCCATCTTGGCCTTTGACATGCACTTCTTCAAACATTTCTCGGGCTTGATAGTGCGGGTCGTTAAAGGCGTCCTCGATGCTAAAGATCGGTCCTACCGGTACATCTACTTGTTCAAGACAGGTAATGACCGTGGCTGAGGTGTTAATTGATGTCCATGCTGCAATGGCATCGTCTATGGTTTGTTGCTGGATAACACGCCCTGGATTTTTTTCCAGTGCAGGGTCCTCTGCAAGATCGCCGCGCCCAATAGCCTTCATTAGCCTCACATAAATAGAATCGCCATTGCCGCCAATGACTACATGTCTGCCGTCTGCGCAGAGGTAGGTGTTAGTGGGTACGATGCCGGTTAGGGTAGATCCTGCGGGCTCTCGGATTGCGCCGCCGCCGTCGTACTCAGGCACAATGCCTTCCATTAAATTGAACATTGACTCGTACAAGGCAACGTCGACTACCTGGCCAGCAGCCTGTTCTTCGCCGTGATTGGCCTTGGTATTTTTTTTCGCCATCAGTGCCAGCAATATACCCAGTACTGCGTGGATGCCAGCTACGCTGTCGCCTAAACTTAGGTTGGGGCGCACAGGCACTTCACCGGGAAAACCGTTGATATAGCGAAAGCCGCTAAAGGCTTCAGTGACCGAAGCGTAGCCCGGTTTTCTGCTGTAGGGTCCAGTCTGGCCATAGCCAGATATACGCGTGTAGATAAGATCTGGGTTTGCAGCTTTTACGTCTTCAGGGCCAAGGCCCCACTTTTCCATAGTGCCGGGCTTAAAGTTTTCGATCAGTACATCTGCTGTGTCGATGAGTTGGCAGAGGATCTTGCGGCCCTGAGCTTCGCGCAGATTTACGGTCACCGACTTTTTGTTTCTGCCCAAGCTGCGCCACCAGTAGCCGGTGCCGCTCTCATCTAATAGGCGCCAGTTGCGTATCGGGTCGCCACTGCCTGGCGGCTCAACCTTAATTACTTCAGCGCCGAAGTAGGCGAGCATTGTGCCAGCAAAGGGTCCTGCTAAAAGCTGGCCCACCTCAATAACCCGAATGCCATCTAATGGACGAGGGTTGGTCATTTACTGGAGTCCTTAGCCGCGCTATTACGTTGTACGTTACGGAACGGCCCTTCATCAAAGCGGGGTTCTTTGGGCAAACCTAAAACCCGCTCAGCGACAATGTTGCGCTGTATTTCGTCAGTACCACCGGCAATAGAAACTGCTGGAACTGAAACCAATATTTCTGCAACAACACCATCGTGCACACTGGTTGGACCGGTTAGCAGAGCGTCGTTGGCGCTGATGTTGGTGTGTACTCTAGCGGCCAGGCGCGCTATTTCACTCGCCGCCAATTTGCCCAGTGATCCTTCTGGTCCCTGCGGCTTGCCAGCTTTTTGTGCGGCTTTTGCGCGTTGGGCCGTCCACTTGGCAGATTCAGACAAGATATGTAGTCGGGCAATTTCTTGGCGCTGCACTGGATCTTTGATCGCGCCGGTCTCCTCAGCCCGCTGCATGACCAAATCTACTCTACCAGCACGTTGGGGATACCATGTATAAGGCTCGTTAGAAATATCCAGTTCTTTTTTCAGCTCAACAAAAATCCGACCCTTTTGTTTAACCCTTTTATTTTCTCGGCTACGGTCAAAAGAGCGGCGCTCGTGGGCGAGGGTTGTCATAGCCACCTGCCAGCCGTTGCCGGCGCTGCTTATGAGGTTTTCTCGAGGTACACGTGCGTCGGTAAAAAACACTTCGTTAAACGAGGCATGGCCGTTCATTTGACTGAGTTGCCTTACTTCTACGCCGGGTTGATGCATGTCGAGGATGAAGTAACTTAAGCCTTTGTGTTTGGCCTCGTCCCAATCCGTGCGAGCAATAAGTAAGCCATAGTGGGCATGGTGTGCACTGGTATTCCAAACTTTTTGGCCATTAATAATGTATTCGTCGCCTTCGAGATCAGCGCGGGTTGTGGCTCCGGCTAAATCTGAGCCACTGCCAGGTTCGCTGAACAGTTGGCACCAATGATCTTCGCCAGTCAGTATGCGGCGTAGGTATTGGCGTTTTTGTTCGTGGTTGCCGTGTTCTAGCAGGGTTGCGGCGGCAAGCATTCGGACGCCAGTTTGTGCCGTGCCCACTGCGCCGAATTCTGCGAACACATCTTCAATCGCGGCGCTAACTTCAGCGGATAGACCTTTGCCAAAATAGTCTTCAGGCCAATGGGCTGCGCCCCAACCTGACTCAGCAAGTAGGGTTCGCCATTGCACTAGGTCTGCTTCTGGGTCCCAGTTGTCGTTCAGCCACTGATGCACTTGTTGTGTTATTTCTCGTGTAGATTGCATTAAGCAGAATTCCTTAGTTCGGTGGATTGGGCGCATAGGGCGGTAAGCATGCGCTCTCTGTGCTCGGCGGGCGTGCCGAGAAATACTTCGGAACTTTTTGCTCGCTTAAACCACAGGTGAGTGTCGTTTTCCCAAGTGAAGCCAATACCCCCGTGCATTTGTATGCACTCAAGGGCGGTGTGCAGATACACCTCGCTGGCTGCGGCTTTGGCTAAGCTTGCGTGCTCGCTGACTTTGTCCATGTGAGCTATTTGCCCATTTGCGCCCCACAACGCGCTGCCAGCCAATGTTTGCGCGGCTTGATAGGCTGCGCTTTTAGCGAGTTCTAATTCCAGCAGCAGGTCTGCAAGGCGATGCTTAATGGCCTGAAAGGAGGCAATACTGCGACCAAACTGAAAGCGCAGCTGGGTATAGCTTAAGGCGCTGTCGAGGAGGGTTTGTGCGCCGCCGACCATCTCATTGGCCAACGCTGTGCTGGCGATATCTACCAATAGGCGCAGTTGCTCTGGCTTACTGTTATTTAATTTCTGGGCGGGGCTGTCGGTAAATTGCACATCAGCTAATTTACGCGTTGGGTCCATGCTGTCTAAGGCCGTGATGCTTACGCCCTGTGCGGTGGCATCGACGACGAAAAAGCCAATACCGTGGTCATCATTGGCCACCACAATAAGGGTGTCAGCAATGCAGGCATCCACTACAAAGCGTTTGCGGCCGTTTAAGAGGTGTCCGTCATCTGTCTTTTTTGCCGTGGAGGAAAAAGTTGCCGTGGTGGAAAAAACCTCGTCAGTCCATACGCCGCGGCCTTCAGACACAGCCAGACAAGCGAGTTTCTCGCCTGAAATGATCTCTGGCAGTAAGGTCTCTTGCTGCAATTCATCACCGGCTATGCGTAGGGCATTTGCCGCGCAAACTGCCGAGGCGAAGTAGGGGCCGCAGTAAAGGTTTTTGCCCATTTCTTCGCAGACAATGGCCATTTCAACTGGTCCAAAGCCCGCGCCACCCAGCTCTTCAGGCATGTGTACACCGGTCATACCTAGCTGTTGAGAGAGCTGCTGCCAGACCTTTGGGTCAAAGCCGCTGTCTGTTGCCATAAGGCTGCGAACTTCGCTGGTGCTTGATTTGTCCTTCAAGAAACGGCTGACGCTGTCGCGAAATTGCGCCTGATCCTCGGTAAAAATAAATGCCATGGTGCCTCTCTTCGGCAAAAAGTAATGGCTTTAATGTACCATGATCGAGATTTTGAACTATAGACCCCAGATAGAACTAAGCATGAAAGCAATTACTTGTATTGAAGATTTAAGAGTCCTCCATGAACGCCGGGTGCCGCGCATGTTCTACGACTATGCCGAGTCTGGCTCTTGGTCTGAGAGTACTTTTAGGCGCAACTCTGAGGCTTTTGCCGAAATTCAGTTGCGCCAGCGGGTGGCGATGGACATCAGCCAGCGCAGTATTGCTGGTGAAATGCTCGGGCAGTCCTGGACCATGCCCGTTGCCCTAGCGCCAACGGGTTTGACCGGCATGCAGCATGCCAATGGTGAGATCCTTGCTGCCCAAGCTGCTGAAGACTTTGGCGTGCCTTTCACGCTTTCAACCATGAGCATTTGTTCTCTAGAAGATGTGGCAGCATATACACAAAAGCCATTTTGGTTTCAGTTGTACGTGATGAAAGATAGAGAGTTCATCAGTGCATTGATTCAGCGTGCGAAAGCTGTTAATTGCAGCGCCTTAGTGCTGACTTTAGATTTGCAAATTATTGGTCAGCGTCACAAAGACATTAAAAATCAGATGACTGCGCCCCCCCGCTTAACGCTGACTAACTTGGTCAATATGGCGACTAAGCCGCGCTGGTGTATGGGCATGCTAGCAACTCGGCGTCACAGTTTTGGCAATATTGTGGGCCACGCTAAAGGTGTTGAAAATCTGACCTCGCTGTCTGAATGGTCTGCGGAACAATTGGATCCTGCACTGAGTTGGGATGATGTGGCCTGGGTGAAAGAACAGTGGGGCGGCAAGCTCATTTTGAAGGGCATTATGGACCGGGAAGATGCAGCCATTGCTGCAGGCTTGGGCGTGGATGCAATTATTGTTTCTAACCACGGCGGTCGCCAGTTAGACGGTGCGCCGGCGTCAATGGATGTGCTAGCCGGCGTTATTGAAGCCGTTACCCAGCGTTGTGAGGTGTGGCTAGACGGCGGCATAAGATCTGGCCAAGACGTCTTTAAGGCCAAGGCGTTGGGCGCAGATGGCACACTAATCGGCAAAGCGTTTTTGAATGGCTTGGGTGCACTGGGCAAGCCCGGCGTTACCCAATGCCTAGAGATTATCGCCAAAGAGTTGGACCTCACCATGGCCTTCTGCGGCAAAACCGATTTGTCCAAGGTGGGCGGCGAGGTGATCTGGCGGGAGTAAATGTCCTCGTTTCGAAGGATGATGAGCACCAAGCTGTTAGTCCTTTAAGCCAAGTGGCTGACCTGCTTTTGCATGCCGCTGATCTGATTTAGACTTCGCGCTGGCAATTTTTTAATTAGGGGAAGTTACACATGTCCATTACCACTCAGTTGTTTGATCTCACCGGTCAAGTCGCTTTAATCACTGGCTCTTCCAAGGGCATGGGTAAGGCTATGGCTCACGCGCTTGCTGAACACGGCAGCAAGGTGGTTATTTCTAGTCGCAAGCTGGATCAATGCGAGGAAACTGCTGCTGAAATCAATGCCGCGTGTGGCGAAGAGCGCGCTATCGCCATCGCTTGTAACATTGGTTACAAGGAACAACTTCAAGCATTGGTAGATGAAACTCGGGAAAGACTCGGGCCAATCGATACGTTAATTGCTAATGCAGGCGTGAATCCGTTTTACGGATCAATGTCGGATATTCCTGATGAAGCTTTTGACAAGACCATTAACTCTAACGTGCGTTCTAACCACTGGTTGTGCCAAATGGTTGCACCCGACATGCTTGAGAAAGGTCGCGGGTCCATCATGATCACCGCCAGTGTGGGTGCTTTTGGTCCTTCGGACACTTTAGGTACCTATAATATTTCTAAGCTTGCAGACATCGGCTTGGTGCGTAATCTGGCTATGGAATGGGGTCCTAAAGGTGTTCGTGTAAATGCCTTATGTCCTGGCTTAATTAAGACAGATTTTGCCAAGGCTCTGTGGGACAACCCAGAAGCTGCCGCGCGTGCAACAGAGCAAACGCCTCTTCGCCGCTTTGGCGAAGCCGAAGACTTTAAAGGCATTGCCGTTTTTGCAGCCTCCGATGCCAGCGCCTATGTGACCGGGCAGGCATTGACCGTTTGTGGTGGCACGCACATGTGGCGTTAGATCTTTATTGAGGTCATATTTGAAGTTCATGGGTAATTGCGTAGGTCATTGCCCAGACTTTAAATAGCTTAGGGGGACTGTAATGAGCGATGCTGAAAATTGGGTGATGCCTTATAAAGGCTTCAACTACCTACCAGATACCGTTGCTGTAACGGCAGGCCACCAAGTCGATAAGCTCCTTGCTTGTGGCATAGATGCTGAAATTTTTGCGGGGTATGTAGACCCGGCTTTCTTTATTGGCATTGCCATCCATGCAGGCATCAATAGCGGCATCAGTGCCGAAGGCAACATCAACATGTTGCAGAGCTTGCGTATGCATCGCCCAGTTGTATTAGATGAGGAGCTGGCGGTGAAGGGTCAGATTTTGGCTGTGACCGAAGTGCCCAGAGGCTTGCGTATAGACACCGACGTTTGGTTTGAAGATGCACAAGGCCAGCGGGTGATCAGCGCACCTCGAACCTCTCTCAGGCCTGACCCTCGGCGTGCTCAAAGTAAAAGCCAGAGCGCAGATGTCAACGACAAAAACAAAGACAAAGACAAAGCCAAAGGTGCCGGTGAGCGTCCGCAAGCAGTAGTAGACGACTTAAGTGCGCTCGCATTTCTCGCAAGCTATCAGCTTACGCCTGAGGGCGTAAGGGCCTACAGTATGGAAGGCAATAGCATTCACTATGAGATGGAACCTGCTCAGAAAGCGGGCTTTCGCGCCCCATTAATTGGTGGCGGCATGGGTGTGCACTTTTTAATGGCAGAGCTTTGGCAGGGGCATAAACACAGTGGTGGACCGCAGGCCTTCGATGCCGAAATCTATTTTCGCCGACCTATTTTTTGGGATGATTGTGTGGGCGTGTATAGCCGCGCTGATGAACAGACTGGTTGGAATGCTATGGCGCTTTTGAAAGAGGACGCGCAGGGTAAGCAGAAAGTGGGTACCGAAATCAGCCTAAAGCTGTTCAAGCCTGGGCTGATCTAGCGCAAAATTTTTCTTCAAAAGCGGAACTAATAGCCAGAATGGCAAAAGTGGATAGAGCGGACCCTTGGCAGCAGGCGTAATGCCTGCTCATCCAAGATCTTTCTAGACTAAGATCTGCCTCAAGCAAAGCATCAGCCTTTACGCTTAGGATTAGGTTTACGCTTCGGCTTTCGGCAAGCGCAGTCGGGCTGTGCCAAAAACTCGGGTTTCATCTTTGGTGTTTTTAACCGTCATGTCTAGTTCCACCAAGCCTTCGTCTTCATCAATGTCCGTCACAACGGCGCTTATAATGGCGGGAGTATCTGCAATCATGGGCGCTCTAAACACGCCATCAATATGCTCAACGATACCCGTGGGTGCCCATCTATGAATGGCGCTGACCAAAAAGCCCATGCCCATAATGCCCGGCACTAATGCGCCGGGAAAACCCTCTTTGCGCGCGCCTTCGTGGCTTTCAAATCTTGGTCCACCCCATCCTACAGCGCGGGCAAAGGCGCCTACGTTGGCCAGTGTTGTATCTGGTTCAAATACCGGCAGCTCGGTCCCAAATTCTACGTCTAAAATATTTTCGATACTCATGCGGCAGGTTTCTCCCTAATAACTAAGCGTGAATCCGAGATGGCCAGAAGCTTATCTTCAGCGTCGACAATCTCCATACGTACGACAATAAAAATCATCCGTCCTGAGCGTCCTTGCTTGTCGTAAATGTCGTGTAAGTGCGATTTGCCGGTGATGGGTTGTCCTGCTCGTATGGGTGCAAAACACTCCACAGCTTTGCCGCCATCCATTGGGATACCGCCGAGGGCGGGGAAGTCTATGGGCAGGTGTCGGCCTGACGCAAGGCTGCACAAAAATGCCGGTGTGGCTTGGAAATCTGCATGCTCAGCGTCAATAAACTGGGCTCTGGTTTCGCCAGATGTTTTGGCAACAACGAGTAAATTCGCTGCGTCTAGCACAAAGTTTTTGCTATCAAATTCCGCGTTCAGGAATTGCTTTTTAAGTTCTTCAATATCTACCACGGGTGGTTCTCTCCTAACCTCTAGTGCGCCAGATAATACGGGCGTTGCTGGTTAATGCAAACTGACTCTTTTACAACGGCACTTCCAGCCATACAATGCGATCCTAAATAAATTGGGTGAGAGAGCTGTTATGGGACCATTATCTGGATTGCGCGTTGTTGAACTTCAAGGAATTGGGCCGGGTCCGTTTTGCGGCATGATGCTGGCAGACATGGGTGCTGAGATCATTCGTATTGATCGCTCGGTGTCGGTTGGGCGCGATGCACAAAAGCACGACGTGCTGGCAAGAGGGCGCAAGAGTATTGCTGTAGATCTTAAGCATCCAGAGGGTGTAGAAACCGTACTGAAACTGGTAGAAGGCGCAGATGTGCTGTTAGAAGGGTTTCGTCCCGGCGTCACTGAGCGTTTAGGTTTGGGACCAGACGTATGTTTGGCGCGTAACCCAGGCATTGTTTATGGTCGTATGACTGGCTGGGGTCAGACAGGCAATATGTCTTTGGTTGCCGGCCACGACATTAACTACATCTCATTATCTGGTGTGCTGCACGCCATTGGTGAACCCGGTTCGCGCCCAACACCGCCACTGAACTTGGTGGGTGATTTTGGCGGCGGCGGCATGATGCTCGCCTTTGGTATTGTTGCGGCGTTGTTTGAAAAAGCTAAATCTGGCAAAGGTCAGGTGATTGATGCAGCTATGACGGACGGTTCTGCTCTGCTGATGAATTCTATTTTTGGTCTCATGGAACAAGGGGTGTGGAGCCAAGATCGTGGTAGCAACTTGCTGGACGGTGGTGCGCATTTTTACGGCACTTATGAGACCAAGGACGGCAAGCATGTTTCCATTGGTTCTATCGAGCCGCAGTTTTATGCCCTGTTGCTAGAAAAGACTGGGCTGGACAAAGACGGTGAGCTACCCAGACAGATGAGCCGCGGTGATTGGCCTGCGATACGTGCGAAGTTGGAGGCCATTATGTTGACCAAAACTCGCGATGAGTGGGATGCCATTATGCTGGGTACAGATGTTTGCTACGCGCCTATTTTGAACTTCGAGGAGGCTGTGGCACACCCGCATAACAAAGAGCGTAATACGTTTGTTGAGTCAGGTGGGGTTACCCAAGCTGGTCCGGCGCCGCGTTTCTCACGCACTGAACCAGAACTACCTAATCCACCCGTAGCACCAGGCAGCCACAGTCAGGAAATTCTTGCGGGTCTGGGTATCAGTGAAGCACAGATTGCTGAGCTGATAGCATCCGGTGCGGTAGCCTAGCTTTGTGGAAAAGAATCCCTAAAAGGATTTCTGTCAGAGGTATGAGAATAAGTCTCTCTTAGAGAAGCTTATTCTTTTGCCGAC